>OBEQ012125921.1_pt1 | contig 35245 bp, 41 predicted proteins | sample 1670901 | NCBI WGS metagenome assembly OBEQ01 (sample SAMEA104232315, study PRJEB22302) | groundwater metagenome | biome: forest; feature: aquifer; material: groundwater | place: USA | collected 2011-08-07 | depth 5.4 m | reverse complement strand
GCCATTGTTTGCTGCACGTGCAGTGCAATTTGGCTTGGAAAAAGCGTTGGAAGAGGCACTTTGAGTGCAAATGGATCCTGTTACGCTAATCGCTATTTTTTTATTAATTACTTTGCTAATTATCCTTCCTTACTTCGGTATTATTCAATTTCGTGAAAAAATTAAAAATCAACGCCTAGAAGCACGTATCAAAGAAATTAATCAGCAAAGTAATTCACGTCATGCCAGTAAAGCTGCGCAGCGCCACATGAATAAAAAAATTGAGAGTGAATCACCTTCAAACATTGGAAAAATATTACTTTATTTTTTTATTCCCATTCCGCCTGTTTTATTTTTATTTATGGGCGATTCTTTTTATTCTATTTTTCTATGTACCATAGTGTATTTTTTATTTATTATTAGTTTGTATTTTTTAGTTAAAAAAATTGGCAAGGCAAGATATAGAAAATCGTTTATCATTCAGTTACCCAATTCAATTGATCAAGTTGTACGTAATTTACGTGCAGGTAGAACAATTAGTGATTCCATCAGAACGGTTGGTACAGATACAAAAGGGCCGGTTGCTGAACAATTCAGAAATATTTCTGATCAAGTGGAATTAGGAAAAGATTTTATTGCGGTGGTGAATGAATTATCACAAGATTTACAAATTCCTGAATTTAGTTTTGTCGTGATTGTGTTATCAGTGCAACAAGAAACAGGTGGAAATATTATTAAAACATTGAGCAGTTTAGCGAATATGTTAAGGCGAAGACATTTGATGCGTATGAAAATTAAAACCTTAGCTTCTGAAGGTATTCTCAGTGCGGTGTTTATGGGGAGTTTGCCTTTTCTCGTGGCAGGTTTAATTATGTTAATACGACCAGAATATTTAACGGTATTATTTAGTACGCCCAATGGACAGCATTTGCTGATAGCAGGTCTTGTGAGTGAATCAATGGGTTGTATCGTGATTGCGAAAATGGTTTATATGGATGTCTAAATGACGTTGATTCTTATTTTATTATTGATACTGATGGCATTATTTGGCATTGGTTTTTATCAAATGCGGCGCTATATTTTATTCAAACAGCGATTGGATAAAATTTCTGCTCCTTTTGCATCGAATTTAACTGAGGCAGAATCACTTTCTAATCAAGATCGATTCCAGAAATCTTATTTACTGAATGCGAGGCGCATTTTAAATTATTTTAATGTATTAACAGTAGATAAAACTCATGTATTTACTAAACGTTTGGCCAATGCTGGCTGGTTATCAAGAAATGCATTAGTTGTTTTTTTTAGTTTGCAATTTATTTCTATTTTTGGCGGGCTTTTTTTAGGATTGGGTTTGGTGGTGCTGATCCCATGGCTTGATTCAAAGCCATGGGTAGTAAAAAGTTTAGTGGTATTGTTTTTAACGTGGTTAGGTTATCGTTTTCCGGAATGGTATTTAAGCAGGTTAACACAGCGTTATCGCACAAGATTACGTCGATCTATTTTAGATTTTCTTGATCTTTTTTTAATTTGTATTGAAGCAGGTTTCAGTAATGATAAAGCATTAGGTCGTGTTAGTGTGGAATTAGAAACCTTACATCCAGAATTGATGGAACAGGTAAGAATTTTAATTACTGAATTAAGTATATTACCTAATCGCCGATTGGCGTGGGAAAATTTTGCAGAACGTACCGGCATTGATGAATCGAAAGTGACTGCGCAAATTATTAATCAGAGTGAGCAATTAGGTAGTTCCATTTCGCAAGCATTGCGTGCGCAAATAGAAATGTTTCGTAGTGAGCGTTTAGGTTTTGTCGAACAACGTGCTATGCGCTTACCAACATTATTGACATTACCACTGGTATTATTTATTTTTCCTGCATTAATGCTAGTTATTTTAGGCCCAGCTATTTTAAAAGCCATCCAAGTCTTTAACAAATAATTAAGAAGAAGCCATTTTATGTTTAAATACATGTTTAAAAAAATCATCCCCACTGTTTTGTGCAGCTTATTATTTTTAATGATGATTAGTTGTACGAATCAACAAGCACACTCACAAGCAGAAGCATTTAATAATTTAGGTGATATTTATTCGCGAGGAAATTTTTTTACCGATGCTGAGGAGAATTATAAAAAAGCAACTATGATAGAACCGAAAAAAACTGACATTATGTTTAAGTTAGCAAATACCCAAATGCAACAAGGAAAATTTAATGAAGCGATCTCTACCTATGAAAATATTCTCGCCATTTCACCTGGAGATCCGCGCGCACATTATGAAATAGCAAGAGCATTAATGTCGAGTGGTGATATGCAAGCAGCGCTGGTGCAATATGAATGGTTATTAAAATTCAATAAAAAGAATTCACAAGCATTGAATGGGATGGGTGTGTTATTAGATCATCTTGCTCAATACAAATTAGCGCAAACTTGTTATCAGCAAGGGTTGGCTTATACGCCACGTGATGCTGCTCTATTAAATAATTTAGGGGTATCTTATGCATTGAATGGGGATAAAGAAAAAGCTGAATTCAATTTAAATAAAGCAGTTCAGCGATCAACTATTTCTCGTCCTACAGAAAACCTTGAGCTTATTAAACGTTCTTATGGGGAAACCAGAGATCCAAACAAGCGACAACAGTCATTAAGAAAAGCATTATTGATTAAGTCGGTCACAACAGAAAAAATCTTAACTTACACCGCTTCTAGCGCTGCTAAAGAATGGTGTAGTTAAGATTCATTCATTATTGCTGATAGCAATTAATTTGTGCATTTACACTGACCACTTCACTTCTTCCGGAAGAGAAGTGATTTATATACTGAATATGTGCATGCAGGATAACAGTGATTAATCGCCATTTAGCTATCACAATTGCGTTACTTAATTTAAGTAATGTAACTCCTCATTTCCATATTTTTATGTGACTATATTAATTAATAATTACTAATAATTACGCTAACTAACTTTTTATCCACCTAATTTCGTTTTAACAGTACCAAATGAACTATTTAATGCTGTCCCTATTGCCGACACAGCGGTTACCACTGCAATAGCTATCAAAGCAGCTAGTAAGCCGTATTCAATGAGCGACGTACCTTTTTGCTTTTGTAATCTTTCTAATTTTAGGTTTCTCATTTGTCTTGTCCTCCAAGAAGGGTTAAAAAACTAACCAGACACATTAAGAATAGCACAGGATAAAAAAAGCGTTGAAAAGTGGTGAAGATAGCGCATACAGTCCGTAATGCTTTGAAACTAAATAAAGAATATTTACACCACACCAATGCTCACAACTTATAAAATGACTTAAAAATAACCGAATTAGGTTTGAATAATGTTTAATAGTAATGAGTGATTAATAAATTAATGACGTATTAATGACGGGAAAACAAGCGAGGCTGTATCCAATTCAACTAATTTCAGATAATTTTATTCTATTCGTTATTTTATTTATATTTATTTACTTGTTTGTTGATTTTTTTTGTGACGGTACTTAAACGACGGAGCGTTGCATTAAAAATAAAAAGCCCCGCCGTTAATCGCCATTTGGCTATATTACTACTCTGTTACTACTATACAATTGCGTTACTTAACTTAAGTAAGGTAACTTTTTTAACTTTCTAATGTAACTTTCCTGTCACTTTTCATTTCCATATTGTTTTTTTATATTATTTTGTTACTGCTAACTAACTTTTATCTATTACTTAATTTTAACCACCAGTTATTTTATCTTTAATAGTACCAAATGAAGTATTTAACGCCGTTCCGATTGCCGATACAGCGGTTACGACCGCAACTGCTATTAAAGCAGCTAGTAAGCCATATTCAATGAGCGACGTACCTTTTTGCTTTTGTAATCTTTCTAATTTTAAGTTTCTCATTTGTTTTATCCCCCCAATAGATTAAAAAATTATCTAACTACATTTAAGAATAGCACAAGATAAAGAAAGTGCTGGAAAGGGGTAAAGATAGTGCATACAGTTCGTAATGCTTTGAAATTAATAAAAAATAATTGAATAGCCACCCGCATTTTTTGATTAAAAACAGCCAATTTAAGCTTTTTAAGCCTTAATAGTGGGATTGTATACGTTCAATTAATCCATCGGTTTTTTGTGAGGAAGATAAGGGATGAGAAAAAGCGATTAACCATATAATAAACAACGCAATTAATTTTAAGAGAATAATCAATGAAATTTCGCGTCGTGGTCGAATAAACCGACGCTTCATTTTATTAAGCATGTTGCTCTTGTTCCAATATTTTTAATACCAATTGAAAACGATCTTGAGAAAATACTCTGCTTAATAGCCGTAAACGTTCAAAAACAATATTACGTCTTAAAAATAATCCTGCCATCGTATTTTCTGGACTATTATTTTCTTCGGCATACATTAACATTTTTGATGCTGAACCAGGATCAATCGTATCAATGGCTTGCAGTAATCGTAAAATACGTGATGTTTTAATATGTGCGCATAAAGTGATAAATTGATTTTCTTTTCCTAACTCAAAACTACTTAAATCATCTAATGCTGCACTTATTTTTTGCATAGTTTGTTCTAATGCAGGATTACCATCAAAGGTAAAATTTTCCACGGTTTCCATAAAAGCAATGACACGATAAATCATCGAATCATCATAATTTTTCCAAAATTCATGTGAAGAAGCTAAATCAAGTTTTGGCATAATTAATATTTCCATTAAGCGGTTAATTGAATATTCAATGCTTTTGAAATTAACACGGCTTCATTCATTTGATTATTTAAAATTAATAACGTATTTGTCATGACTTGTGCGGTCAACATTTGTTTTTCAATTTCTAATATTTTTGCTGATAACACATATTGTTGCGATTGAAATAATAATAATTGACGAAAAATTCTGCCAAGTTCTTCCGACGTAATTTTTGCTAACCAGGTAGAATTACTGGCTTGTGCGATCAAGGTATTTTGTAATTTATTCGAACTATTATTGGGATCTAAATTTTCCGATAATAATCGACTTAATACATATCCATTAAATGATTCAACGGCCATGACAGTTTTGTAGTAAGTGGTATAAGTTTCTTTATATTCTTTGCGCCCTCCCCACGTTTTCATCGGCAGAGGATGAACAATTCCAAATCCTGCCACATTTTTTAAATAATTATTAGCGGAGGTTGTATCAGGCCCTGAACCAGAAGAAGGTGCAATTGGCGGCATGCCTAACATAGTGGAATAAATAATATCGTTCATATTGAAATCAATGGTACTTGCTTGAATAGCAGTAGGTGCTTTCCCCAGTAAATCAGTTGTTAATTGCGGCTGAACAATATCTTGATTTTGTTCTTGTTGTGAAAACAGCGTGCCTAAGGTAGCAAAAGCAACTTGATTTTCACTAATAAACGATTTGCTATCTGACTCATCTGTTAACCAACTATAAATAAATTTAGAAGCCAACGTTAAATAACTGGGAAGGTTATTAACAGAATCTAAAATACCTTGCATGGTTATTGCAATTTGTCCTAACCCTCCGCTATCACCGCCGTCTGCTGCATAAAGCCTTGGCACACTTACACTGCTAATAGTAATCGCAGCAAATACCAAAATGAAAAATTTTATAGCGTAATGAATGAAACGCATAGCTTACTCCTTAATCTTTTAATATTTGATATTCCACCCACTTGATTTTCCTGAAGAGGAATTATTATTGGGTGACGAATTATTTCCTGTATTGCTGCTACTGCCAAAACCAGTATAAGGTTGATTTTGGTTAGAAGGGGTTACTGGCGCTTGACTTTTATTAGTCGATGACGGTGTTGTTGCTAATGGCGCTAACGATGATGACGATGGATTTGTCATCGGCATAGTGATTGGTGGTGGTGTTACAGCATCGTTGTTTTCTATTGTTGCGGGTGCTGCTGTTTCTGGTATCAATGGCGATGGTGTCTTTTTAGTTGTTGTTGTCGCTGGTGTAGGCGTAGCCGTGACTTGTTGAGATTGTTGATTCAAAGTAGATTGGCTTTGTTGTTTTAACTGATTCACTACATTCTGAAACGCATCATTAGATAAAATTTGATTTGCTGGTGTCTCTGTTGTTGTTGGTACATTTTTATTGGTAGCTGTTTCACTTGGTCCAAAAAAAGATTGAGCAAATGCAGTAAAACTTAAAAAATTGAGCAAGGGAACAAGTATGAGTAATCGATTTAACGTCATTATCACCTCATTGCATTCTTAATACGATTAACGATTTATATCTCTTTGCATCATGCGCTATTTGCGATTAGCGCTTATGTTTGTTCTTCGTACAAACAAAAAGCTAATTTTGTATCAAAAGTTGTAATTCCTGGTCAGCTAAGATAATAATACTTATTATCACTTTTTGTAAGGTTCAATCATGGCCATTCGTGATATTTTTAAAGTTTCGCGCAAAACTTTTTTTAACCCCTCGGGCTGGATCGATTTGGATTCCATTAAGCAACAAAACTCAGCGCTATGGAGTGTTTTAAGAGGCTTGTTTTCTTTACCAAAACCACAGAAAAAAGAAACATTTGAAGAAGCAATGACGCGATTGAATTTAACGGAAAAAGAAGTTAAACATCGCGGTCAATTATATCGTTATTATGCAATTGCGTTTGCCATTTTAGGTATTTTTACACTTTTATATTCGTTTTATCATCTTTTTATAAATTTTTATTTTATCAGTTGGTTATTAGGAACAAGTGTAGCGGGTATCTTTTTTGCACAAGCTTTCCGTTATGATTTTTGGTCTTTTCAAATCCGTAAACGCAAATTAGGCGCTACCTTTACCGAGTGGAAGCGTGCTTACATGGGTCATAAAGGAGCGCGCAAATGATTGAGATTTTTACTCCCGCAGCCAAAGATCAATCCATTATTTATTTATATCAAGTTTTTGGAAATATGAACAATTTAATCCCGAACTTAAGCGGCGGGACAGCGGCAGATATCAATATTATTTCAGAAATGTTTAGAACATTTAATGGCGTGGTGCTTGCTGTAGGTGCGTTGATTGTAATTTATACCACCGTCGTTGGTGTCATCATGACAGCGGCGGAAGGCGAAGCAATGGGCAAAAAATGGGGAAATATTTGGATCCCTATTCGAACCGTATTAGGCATTGCAGCGCTGGTTCCTTTTGGCTCCGGTTATTCTGTTATTCAAATCATCATGATGTGGGTGATATTACAAGGGGTTGGCGCAGCTGATCTGTTGTGGACGACTGCATTAGGTTATGCCAAAACATTTGGTGCGCGTACGACACTGAGTGTTCCTACTAGTTCAACCAAACAAACATTGCGCTGGGTGTTTCAAGGATTAGCCTGCGATAAAAGTACGACAATTACGACACCTATTCCTGGAACAACAATGTTAGGTTTTGTCTCTGCTTCTATGGCCAGTTATTATTGCCAAGATAAAGCACCGACTGGTTTATGCGCGCCGCGTAATCTTCCTAATTTTACTTCTACTCAAAAAACTTCTTTTTCGCTCGGCCCTGCGGGCATGTGCGGTATATTAAAATATTGCAATTTAAAAGTATGTGATTCTGAACCTGATGGGTTAGCTTGTTTAGCATGTCAAGCGCAGCGAACCGCGTTGAATAGTATTATGCCTACCTTAAATGGAATCGCGAATAGATTGGTGACGGCTGATTATGAGTATCAATCATTTTATCAACAAGGTGGTACAGCACCCGCATGGATACAAAACTATTGTAATGATAAAGGAAAAGCTGGTTGTACCCCACAAGATGTACCTACGCCCAATATTGGCAGTGCAAGTCCTCCTACGGAATTAGTGAATCAAGTTTATTGGCCTTATGCTCTGCAGCCTATTCTCGGTAATGATGATTTTATTTCTATGAGTACCGACGTATATAAAAACGCTATTTTAGATGCGATTTCTTTGTACATAAAAGCACAAGGAGAGAGTAATTTAAGTGGGAATTTAGCAGAGGCGCAAGAAAATGGCTGGCTGTATGCAGGTCGCTATTATTATGATTTAGCTGGTTCAAAAAATAATGAGCAAGATGATGCATTACCTTCTTTTACATTTGCAACAGTCATGCCTGTTGCTTTAAAAAATTATCGTAATAATTTTGATGCAGCAGGTGATTTGGTTGATGCCATTTATATCAATGCAGTCGATAATGCAACGAGCAGTAGTTCATCAAGTAAGATTAAAATAAATTCTGCTTCTTCATCGGATTCTTTTTTAAAAATCATTGTCAATCCGGCAACTTCTACAGCACAAGATGTAGCAGATTCCGCGTATGGTACCTCGACTTCTGATTCGAGTATTGATACGGATGAAAACAAAATTGTAAACGTGTTGTTGATTATTCAAGGTGTTGGTTATGCCATGTTACTTTCAACCGATGCTTTATTTGTTACTTTACTGTATGCCATGTCGCAATTAGGAGGCATGGGATTTTTATCAGTCTTTTTCTCAGGCGCGGGTGCGGTAAACTCCATTGGGCCAACCGCTGCGTTCATGTCATTTTTAGTCATGCCCGCCATGTGGGGCATGTTGGGTTTTATGGTGGTCGTCGGTGGATTATTAGGCGTTTATGTGCCATTTATTCCTTATATTATTTTTACTTTTGGTGCGATTGGCTGGTTCATGTCAACAGTAGAAGCTATGGTGGCGGGTCCATTAGTCGCATTAGGTATTTTAAGTCCGACTGCACATGGCCATGAATTTTTAGGGAAAGCAGAACCCGCGCTCATGCTTATCTTCAACATCTTTTTACGACCTACTTTAATGGTGTTTGGATTAGTGATTGCTATGGTGTTTGCGAGTATGGTGCTCTCATTTATTAATAGTACATTCTGGTCTGCGACGCCAATTTGGAGCAAATTCAGTATTACGGCATTAATTATTTATTTAACGGTATACGTCGGTATTATCGTTGCCGTGTTAAATAAAAGTTTTGCCCTGATTTATTGGATTCCAGAAAAAGTCATGGGCTGGATTAGTGGTCAAGGTTCACAATATGGCGAAGAAAGTGCATTGGGAGAAAAGAAACGCAGTATGGAAAGTGGTGTGGCTGGCGTGAAAGGTGGTCAATCGGGTGCGCGTGAAGGCCAGGGTGATTCGCAAAAACGTCAATTTGATGAAAAGAATCATGATAAAACCAAAGACAACCCAACTGCCAACACAAAGACACCGCCGTCAGCAGGAACATAATTTTTGCAGCATTAAGTATTATTTGTTATATCGATTTGTTATATCGCGCCGCTATCTTTTTCTTCGCGTTCTGCTTGTTCGGCAATCAAACGATATTGTCGTTCAGCAATGACGCCGGCGCGCCATTTTTCTTCCGCATCCATTTGCATCGTACGACCATGTGTTTTCACTAATTTGCGTACAGTATTAGTGATATTCAAAATATCCGTTTCTAATAAAATATCGCGAATTTTTTCATCAAAAATTAAATATTCACGCAAGGCGACACGTTTGCCATCAGCTGTTGGTACTAAACGTTGCGAAATCACTAAGCGCACGGTTTCAATGATATCAACGGTGCGACCTTGTCTTTCATCTGGCGGAAAGGTGATGACTAAACGGCGTATGGTTTCTGCCACGCTATTACTATGTAGCGTTGTATACACTGGATGACCGGTCATCGCTGCTTCCATCACGGCAGCAATCGTTTCCGTATCACGTGCTTCACCGACTAAAATCAAACGCGGTTTGCGTCGCAAGGCATTACGCACGCCCGCAGCAAAACTCGGCAAGTGTCGTGGAATTTCTGATTGACTGACAATACTTGATATTTTTTCGACATTATCAAAAACAAATTCAATCGGCGCTTCATAGGTTAATACTTTACGATTGCTATCACTGCCTTCGCTAATATGACGAATAATAGCAGCGAGTAACGTACTTTTTCCTGAACCAGTAGCGCCGGTGACATAGACCACGCCTTGATCGGGCGCAATCGCAGCGACAATTTTTGGCGCCAGTTGCATGCTGTCTAATGTGGGTGGATCCGTTGGAATGGTACGCGCGGTAATTTGTATTCCATCATGACCTTCTACTTGGCAACCTGTTCCATTAATACGAAAACGAAAACGATCAGAACGGTTAGGTCGAATTTCATAATGCGTATCAATATCTTTTCCTGACATGATAATCGAGGTCGCATTGGGGCCATATATAGCATTTAATACATCACCTATTTCAGTATTAGAAAGTCGTCGACGCGTAACTTTTTTTAATCGTCCATAAATTTCTGCAAAAATAGGTTCACCGGTTTGAAAGGTAATATCAGACGCGCCTAACTTAACGCAATACATTAAAATATCATTCGCTGCATCAATAGACATACGAATCGGTTCTTGAGGATATAAAATGTCATTCGTCATTACGTTTCACCACAATCGCATTCCAGTGTTTAGTATTGGTTTGAAGTTGCGGATGCTCAACAATGCGTAACACTTGATCGTTGATCCGCATATCGGTGCCATCACCCGTCACGCCTAATTCAGTACGCGCGACAAACGGTTGGCTAATCTTTTTTTCTTGCAACAATTTACGATATAAAATCATACCGCGAAAATCACGTTTTAATCGTGCCAAGTTTTGTTGAAAAATACTATACGCTTGTTCAATGCCTTTTCCCCAACCGGTATTCACGCCTTTTTTCCATACTTTTTGTTCTTCGGGTGTGCGTGGTAATAAAGTTTTATCAGGCAAAGAGGGTTTGGAATAGGATAACCAAATATATTCACGCCAGTTGGGCGCCGTCGTTGCAAAACGTGCTTGTTGCACAATTTTATAAGTTCTATCGGCAACGCGAATCGTATTAGGATCATCTAAATTCAATGTGTATTGGGATTCTTCTAACACTGGCGGTAATACGCCATGACTTAACATCATGGCATTAAAATTAAAAATACTATCGAGATATTTTCGGTCTTTTTGTAATTTGACATTGATTTTTTCTGCTGCCCACGATAATCCACCTTGCGCACCTATACTCATTGCAGAATCTTGTAAGGCCTTCATACGTAATTGGCTTAATTCTGTTTTATCACCAGCAGGCGGTTGGGGTTGTACGCGTACACTTTCCAATTGCGATAAATTGGTGGTATCAACTTTCTCTAAATTTTGTTGACGTTGCGCGCAAGAAGTTACACAGGAAGTTACAGTAAACAGGATAAAGAAAATGAGCAGGGTCCAGATCCGCGACTTTATCATGTAAGGCCTTATCAAATTAATTTTTTGCATAACGCAATTCAATGACGCGGCTGCCAGGAAAAACAGTAACAGTTGCACGACGTCCACATTGGTAACCAACGTCACGTAAAATATCGCCTAGCATAGCATTTTTAGTATAAATGGTGACGATGATAGGAATGGCTGGGGGTGTGCCTAAGACACTAACGCGATAATTTGCTGCTTTTGCGATTTGTTTGAGGAGTGGCTCAACAGGACCTGACCAATCAATTGTTGTTAATCCTGCCATGCCATAGGTTGCAGGGCTGGGTGGTGGTGTTAATGCTGGCAAAGGGTGTGAGGCTTGTGCTGTCTCTGCCAAATCTACCATGGAGCGACTGACGGAGTAAGAAGCTTCTGCGAGTGAGGCTTCACTTTTACTGATATCGTAACCTGAGGGTTGTGATGGTGATGCGCAGGCATATAAAAATAGGCAACAAGTGAAGAACAGTAAAAATAGTTTCATCGTCTTCATTGTTATTTTGTTAGTCATAAATAATTGGGTCCCTGTCAAACGCTAGAAAACATGGTATAACGAGGAGGTAAAAATTTGAATAGTTTTCACTCGACTTTCAAATATTTTTCATGTTTTATACTATTAAAGGGGCGTATCATGGCGCATTGGCGTGATTCAGCAAGAAATGTAAAATTTTTCTTTATCGATTTTCGCGCGACGTTTCCTTTATTAATTCTAATTTTTCATATTCGTTTATGGACGTTTATTTTTGCAATTATTGCCATTTTATTTTTTACAACAATTGAACGATTTGGATTTACGCCTGGCGTATTTTTGCGTTGGATGCGCGCATATATTGCGGGCACGCGTAAAATTGCACAACCTTGGTGGCGGTGCTAAGAGGAAAAACAATGGCGCTTGATATTTGTCAGCAAATGATTAAAGCCGCGCGATTAATGAACGGTCAATATAGCTTGAACGGGCGGCCGTTGACCATGGAAGAAGTTTTTTCATTAACAGGATTATTACCTGGAATAGCGCGTCGTGCAGATCAACTTTCTTCACTGTGTTTGGGTTATGGTATTGGGGTGACATTTGAAGAGGCGGAAGGTTCTGTGTTAGGCGTAAAAGCTATTTTTGATGACATTTCGCCTAACGTATTGCGATTGCTTTGTATGGTGGATGTCTTAAATGAATTAATGAAAAACACGCCACGTGGTGATATGACACCATTAGATCAATTAATGTATGACTAATACATTATCTGCTTTCGCTAACTTAAATAAATATGTTCTTACTTCTTGGATAGTGACTGCATTTATTTTTTTAATCGATGTGTGTTGGATTATCATCGGCCATTTTTTATTTTCAGTGCATTCACTTTATATTTTGTTGGCGATAGTTTTATTTTTATGCTTACTACTTTATTTTTACAGTCGTATTCGTCATAGACCACATTTTATTTTAATGATTCGTGTCACAATATTATTATTAATTTTTACTGCATGCGGCGCTACTTTTTCTTATTTGGTAGTCACGACTAATTTACCGTTAGCAGATCATTGGTTGGTAGGAGTTGACCACTTTTTTGGTTTTTATTTACCAAGCATAGTGAAGTGGATAAATCATCATCCATGGCTTAATTTATTTTTAATGATTTGTTATCAGAGTTCATTTCCGCAATGTATTTTTCTAATTCTTTATTGTGGTTTTATAGGTGCGCAGCGTGTATTAGATGATTTTATGCTGCAATTTATTCTTGCCGCTTTTATTACTATTATGTTGTCTGCGTGGTTGCCGGCGGCGGGTCCTTTTGTTTGGTATGATTATCCAATGGATAAAGCGCAAAGCAGTTTTATTCATCATTTTTATGCATTACGTGAGGGTATGAAAATATTAACATTAGAACATGCAGAAGGGATGGTGACGTTTCCTTCTTTTCATACGACGCTGGCATTGATTACAACATACGCTTTTCGTCATCAACATAAAATTATTTTTCTATTAATAGCATTGCTAAATTTTTTCGTCATTTTCTCAACACTCACAACCGGTTGGCATTATTTAGCAGATGTGGTGGGCGGGATCATTGTGTTTGGGGTGGTGTTGTTGCTAGAGAAAATAATGCAGCGAGAAAAGAAATTCTCGCTGCGAAAAAAATAAAGCGATAATAAAGTAATAAATAATAATAGTTACCTATTAACTCACCACACAATGTAATTGATCAACTTTTACTTCTTGTCCAGTTTTTAATTTTCCGGAAATAGTAATCGTTTGATTGGGTTGAACAGTGACATTACAAGAGGTGGGCCGACCTTGTGGATAGACTCCCATATCATTTACGTCAGTAATGTAAATATTGCCGATAGGAATAGGTTGGCGTAAAGGGAAAACTTTTCCTTTTTTTGCGGCCAACAAACTCATGCAACCGACGTTACGTAAACATAAAAAATAATTGTTTTCATTGAGAGCGCCACTGATTTTAATTTTGATATTAGCTGTATCTATTGCATAAGCAGTCGGAATAAAACTTAACGCAACTAATAATGCCAACGTTTTTTTTATGGTTTTCATGACGGCCCTCGTTTAATGGTGATGGTTAAGATTATATGTGCAAAATATTACCACTTAATTCTTAAGGTTTTATTAACAAAAATAGAAAAATAGATCTTTTTTTGACCTATTTTTCTTCTGAGGAAGGATTAATAAGAGAGGTGAACCTCTCATCTCCAACTATTGCTACACGCTGAGGGCAGGAGCAGGACGAGCAAGGATTTGTTCAAAAGCGGTTTTTGCATCTAATTTACCTTGTAATATTTCCCATACAGTTTCGCAGATAGGCATCTCTATATCGTGTTTTTTAGCTAGCATGGCAATTAATTCAGCATTACGTTTACCCTCTACCACCTGACCTATTTCGCGTTCTGCTTCTTGGATGGGATGGCCTTTTCCTATGCTTAACCCCAGACGGCGATTACGGGATTGATCATCGGTTGCGGTTAGGATTAAATCGCCTATTCCAGATAAGCCAATGAAGGTATCTGGTTTTCCGCCTAACGCTACGCCTAAACGCATCATTTCAGCTAATCCTCGAGTGATAAGCGCGCTGCGGGCATTGGCACCCAGCGCCATGCCGTCCGAAATGCCAGTCGCGATCGCAATTACATTTTTAACGACGCCGCCTACTTCTACTCCGGTGACATCATGACTGGGATAGACACGAAAAATATCGCTATTAAAGCGTTCGATCGTATCATTTAATAACAGTTTATTTTGGCTCGCGATGACTACCGCAGAAGGTAAGCCAGCCGCTACTTCGCGTGCAAAAGAAGGTCCTGATAACACGGCAAACGTATGTTCTTGTCCTAATATTTCTTCCACGACTTCATTCAATAATTGACCGGTATCAGCATCCAAACCTTTGGTCGCACAAATAATGCGTAAAGAAGAAGTGATTAAAGGTTTCAACATAATGAGTGTTTCGCGAAACCCCACAGAAGGGACGGCGATTAATACTTCCTTTATATTTTTGACCGCTTCCGCTAAATTGGCTGTCGGTTGAATTTGATCAGGAAAAGGAAACCCTGGAAGATAACGATTATTGGTACGTTCAGCTAACATGGCAGCAACTTCTGGGATTTCATAACTCCAAATTCTTACTATTTGTCCACGTCTAGCTAAATATAAAGCTAACGCTGTCCCCCAGGATCCTGCACCTAAGATGGTAATAGGCGAGATGGGCTGATTTTCCATGTTTTTGTCCATGTTGTTATCCTTTATGTCTTTTCTTATGTCTTTTCTCTTATTAATTTATGATACCAACTATGGATGATAGATTTCTTAATGCTAATGCGTTTCAGTTTCTTTCCCTTGATCCATATGTTGGTTATATAAAGCATCAAAATTAACCGGTGCCAGAATTAATTGTGGGAAGCCACCACGTACGACAGTATCAGACACTACTTCACGCGCATAAGGGAACAAAATATTAGGGCAGAAACTTCCTAACATTTGATGTAGTTGTTCATTGGGAAAACCATTAATAATAAACATACCTGCAAGTTGTACTTCAATTAAAAAAGCGGTTTTTTTGTTAGTGGTCACGGTTGCTGTAATCGATAAAATAACTTCATGGATATTATCTTGAATACGATTACTTTTGGTTTCAAGATTTAAGGATACTTCAGGTTTCCATTCTTCCGCAAATGTATGTGGCGTGTTGGGTGCTTCAAAAGAAATACCTTTCACAAAAATTCGCTGAATTTCAAATTGCGGTGTTTGTGCGCGATCTTCTTGTTGCATAGTAACAATCCTTTTTAAGTTTTTAATAAGTCGTCGAGTTTACCTGATCGTGCTAATTCAGCAAGATCATCGTAACCTCCGATTGATTGATCATTGATAAAGATTTGTGGAACAGTGCGGCGATTGCTCAAGCGCATCATTTCCTCTCGTTTTTTTTCATCAAGGTCAATGCGAATTTCTTCGAATGGAATATGACGTGCAGACAATAATTTTTTTGCCAGCTGACAATAAGGACATGTTTCTGTTGTATAGATAATAACGTGAGTCATCTGATTTTATCCTTTTACTAAAGGCATATTTGCTTGCCGCCACGCCATCAATCCACCGCGTACGGCATAGACATCATAATTTTGATTTAATAATAAAGTCGCTAATTTTTTTGAGGCAGCACCTGTTTCGCATACTAACAAAATGGGTTTATTTTTAAATTTAGTTAACTGCTCTGGTTTTTTGCGTAATTCAGTTTCTGGTGTGGATAAGGCATTAATAATATGTCCACTACGATAATGTTCAGTTGAGCGCATATCAATGACCACCGCGTTTTTGTGGTTAATGAGATTGATTGCTTCTGCTGGAGAAGCAAAATAAATTGCACGGCGACTGCGAATAAATTCGACTAAAAAGACAAGAAAAAAAGCGACAACAAACGCCATGCTTAATACTTGATGATTCATGATAAATGTTTTTAATGCTTGCATATGGAGGATTACCTATTTGTTTTTTCTTCGGGGTGTAATGTAGCTAGTCTATCGCGAGACATCAAGCCGTTCTGCGTGCACAACACCATACATCAATTGTTTTCGCACCTTTTTGCTTCAATATATAGCAACAGGCGGCAACCGTCGCACCTGTCGTAATCACATCATCTACGACAGCAACAGTCATTTGATGATAATTTCGCGTTGCAATAAACGCATGCAGCATGTTTTGTCTTCTAGCGTGCGCCGATAAGGTGGTTTGTGGGGCAGTCGGTTTAATGCGTTTTATTCCAGTCAAATCAATAGGGATTTTTAATATTTTTGCTGCTGAGCGAATGATTTCAAATGCTTGATTAAAGCCTCGTTCTTTTAAGCGATGAGGGTGTAATGGCATAGGAATAATAATATCGGGCAGCGGTTTATTTTTATACCATTGCTCTTTAATGGCATGGATGAAAAATTGATTAATAGCAGCGGCATGACTGAGTTGACGTTGAAATTTAAGCTGTATGATGAGTTGAATGATAGGGGCGGCATAGACAAATAAAGCGTGAGTGTTATCAAATGGCGGTGGGTTTTTTAAACATGCTCCGCAAAGTGAAGGCGCATGTGGGTGAGAATGGCTATGGTAAATAGATAATAATTCTGCACACTTTGCGCATGAATGGGATAAAATAGGCAATTCACGCTTGCATGCGCTACAAATCAAGGCATCGAGTGAAGTATGATCACCACATAAAATACACATCGGCGGCAAACAAGTCAGTTGGCATTGTCGCCATAAACGAGAAAGAAACATGGGTTTTTGTAATAACAACATTCATTGGTCTCCTAAAGAATACGCTAATGCAGCAGTGCTTGCGCAACAAGCAGGGGAAGATTTACTGGCGCGATTAACGTGGATGACATTAAAACCAAACATCATATTAGATGTTGGATGTGGTACCGGTATGATGCGCGCACAATTGCAAACGCAATATCCAGAGGCACAAATCATTGCCATTGATTCATCTACTGACATGATTGAATTTGCAAAACAACAGGCGTCAACAGCAGCTTCTTTTTTTATTTCTGCAGAAGCAAGTGCATTGCCTTATCCCGATCGCAGTGTTGATCTTATTTTTGCAAATTTATTATTGCCTTGGCATGCCAATCAGGCATCACTGTTACGTGAATGGCGTCGCGTATTACGCCCAGATGGTTTATTGCTATTTAATGCACTGGGACTCGATACGTTAAAAGAATGGCGCGCACAAGCAGGTGATGAACATCTTCCAGTTTTATTCGATATGCATGATTTAGGCGATTTATTATTGCAACAAGGATTTGCTGATCCAGTATTGGATGTGGATTATTATACGTTGACGTATCGTAGTAAAGAAAAACTTGCGCATGAATTAAGTGTGACGGGGATGTTAGCGTTATCGTCTGCGGATATTTTGGCGCAAGAAAAAATTGCAGCCATTCCAAAAATAAATGATACCTGGCATATCACCTATGAAATAATTTATGCGCATGCATTTGCACCGTTCATTAAAACGCCTGAAAATAAAAATACACAACATGAAGTGCGCGTGCCATTATCGCAGTTAAAACGTAAATAAAAATAGTAAATAAAAGTAGTAAATAAAAGTAGTAAATAAAAGTGCAAAGGAGAAGCGTGATTGACAAAACATTTTTTTATTGGGGTCGATGGCGGCGCGACTAAATGCATCGTGCGCATGGAAGATGAAGCGGGGCATGTCATTGGGCAGGCAAGCCATGGCTCAGCAAATATTCGTTTTTCTGTGGAGCAAGCGTGGCAATCAATTCACGCTGCGATTGTCTCTATTTTGCAAAAGCAAAACATGCGTTTAGAAGACCCACATGTTCAGTTTCATGCTGGCATGGGATTGGCTGGTTGCGAAGTCGTGAGTGCCTATCAAGCATTTTTACATCACGCACATTATTCTTCTCTTTTTCACACTTTAAAAGTTATTTCAGATGCACATATTGCTTGCGTAGGTGCGCATGGTGGTCGTGATGGTGCAATTATTATTGCGGGCACGGGTGTAGTGGGTTGGCAAATTCAAGCGCATCAAACAACACAAGTGGGTGGAAATGGTTTCCCGCATGATGATGATGGCGGAGGGGCGTGGTTGGGATTGCAAGCAGTAAAAATAACATTTCAATGGTTAGATGGACGCATGCCAGCTTCTATGCTGGCGACCGCTATTTTTGATTACTTCCATGGCGATCAACAACATTTTATTGATTGGGCAAATCAAGCAAATTCTGCTGCGTTTGCAGCATTAGCGCCGATTGTCATTGTCGCCGCAAAAGCAGGTGATGTCGTTGCGATTCATTTATTGCAACAAGCAGCAGATACAATGCATCGTATTCATTTAGCATTAATTGCAAAAACAAAAAATAAAAAATCATTACCGATTGCGTTAGGTGGAAGTATTGCGCCGTTACTTGAACCTTATTTACATCCAACATTACGCACACATCTGTGTGCTGCTCAATTCGCGCCAGAAATGGGCGTTATTTTATGGATCAAAAATAATTTATGACAAGGAATGACATGCATGACGCGCTCCATTTTTTCTGGTATGCAAATTTTGTTAGATCATCATTGGGTGAAAGACCAAGCGGTGATTGTTGAAGATCAATCAATTAAAGCAATTATTCCTGCAGAAATGATCAAACATCATTTACCTGCTACCAAATATTTATTTGATGAACAGCATTATCTTATTCCCGGATTAATTGATTTACACATCCATGGTGCAGCTCATCATGATGTGATGGATGCATCGCCTGATTCGTTACATACAATTAGTCGTGCGTTAGTAGAAGAAGGCGTGACGGGTTTTTTAGCGACAACCATGACGGCAGAACCTGCTCGTATTGAACGTGTATTAGAAGTGATTGCCTCTGTCATGTTGCAACAACAGGAAATAGATCAACAAGAAGTAGGCGCAGCTATTTTAGGTGTGCATTTAGAAGGGCCGTTTATTGCACCTAGCAAACTAGGTGCGCAAATGGGTGAATATGTGAAGTTGCCGGATGTGAAATTAATACGTGAATGGCAAACACGGGCGGCTGGTAGCATTCAATTAGTCACGCTTGCGCCAGAATTAGTGGGTGCAGTGGAATTTATCAAAGCGTTAATAGAGATGGATATTATCGCAGGTATTGGCCATACCTATGCAACCTATGATGAAACGTATGCAGCTATTGCAGCAGGTGCAACGTATGCGACACATTTATTTAACGCAATGCGTGGGTTGCATCAACGTGAACCTGGTGCTGTTGGCGTACTATTATTAGAACCAGAAGTCAGTGCAGAATTAATTGTTGATGGGGTTCATTTACATCCTGGCATGGTGGAATTAGCATGGCGTTGTAAAGGAAAAGATAAATTATTATTGGTCACAGATGCGATGCGCGCAAAGTGTGCGAGTGGTGGTGATGGTGAATATGAATTGGGTGGCCAGAAAGTAAAAGTACAAGCAGGAAAAGCCACATTAGCAGATGGTACGCTTGCAGGCAGCGTGTTGCGTTTGCCGCAAGCGATTAAAAATATGTGCCAATATACGCATTGTTCATTAGAAGATGCCATTGCGATGGCGACACATAATCCCGCGCAAATTTTGCGGTTAGATACACGTAAAGGTCGCATTGAAATTGGTTTTGATGCGGATTTAGTCGTGTTAAATCCAGATCTGGAAGTGAAGTTAACCATGTGTATGGGAAAAGAGAGTTATAAATATAAAAGTTCATCAACATGCACAGAATGATGCAACCCTTACGGTTTATGCCGCACCACGCGAATCACATCAGGACGTTTACGAATTTTGCGTACAATGCGCGCGAGATGAGAACGATTATGTGCCGAAATCGTAATATCGACATGGAAATGATGTCTATCACTTTCTTGTGCGCGAATATTTTCAATATTAGATTCTGCTTCAGAGATTGTTAGTGCAAGCGACGCCAAACTTCCACGACGATTATTTAAATCGACTTTCAAATTCACAGAAAAATCACCTTCAATTTTATCCGCCCACGTCAACGGCACATATTTATCAGGTTGATGATGAAACTTTTCTAAATGCGGACAATGTAAAATGTGGACTTCAATACCTTGTCCACTTTTAATTAATCCTGCGATAGCATCTCCCGGAAGAGGACGACAACATTTTGCATAGGTAATCACTAATCCTTCAGTGCCTTTGATCATTAAAGGAGTCACTTGATCAAGCATTTCTTTTTTCAGCGTTTCACCGAGTGCACGCGCAATTTGTTTCGCAACCAATACCGCGGGTCGATGTCCTAATCCTACTTCTTCAAACAAATGATTAGCTGACTCTAAATAAGAATGAGAGATGACAATTTGTAAGGTGACATCTTTAATTTGATCTATATGCAAACCATAACTTTTTAATGCTTTATCTACTAATTGTTTGCCTAGTGCTGCTGATTCTTCGCGTTGTTGTTTCTTCAAATAATGTTTGATTTTGCTGCGTGCGCGACCCGTCACGACAAAATTCAACCATGCAGCATTGGGACGTGCACCTGGCGCGGTAATGATTTCTACTTGCTGACCACTAATTAATGAAGAACTCAATGGCGATAAACGTTTATCTAAACGTACTGCGACACAGGTATTCCCAATGTCAGAGTGTATGGCATAGGCAAAATCAACCGGAGTTGCGCCTGCAGGTAATTCAATGATTTGACCTTTGGGTGTGAAGACGTACACTTCATCGGGAAATAAATCAATTTTGACATTCTCAATAAATTCCAACGAATTTTTCGAACTTTTATCCATTTCTAAAATACTTTTTAACCACTCACGTGCACGCGTTTGTGCATCGTGCAACACTTTTTTCTCAGTTTTATATAACCAATGCGCGGCGATACCATTTTCAGCCATTTTATGCATTTCTTCAGTGCGAATTTGTACTTCCAGCGGCACGCCATAAGGTCCAAATAAAGTGGTATGTAATGATTGATAACTATTGGCTTTGGGAATGGCAATATAATCTTTGAAACGCTGGGCGATGGGTTTATATAAATTATGTAACACCCCTAATACGCGATAACAGGTATCGACTTTGTCCACAATAAGGCGAAATCCATAGACATCCATGATTTCAGAAAATGATAAATGTTTTTCATGCATTTTTTTATAAATACTATAAAGATGTTTTTCACGACCCGATAAAGTCGCAGAGGAAATAGTTGCTTTCTTTAAATGATCATGAATTTGTTGATTAATTAAATCCATCATTTCCTGGCGATTGCCCAGGGCTTTATTCACTGCTTTTTTTAAGATGTTGTAACGTAGCGGATAAAGTGTGGCAAACCCTAAATCTTCTAATTCCACACGAAATGCATGCATGCCTAAGCGATTCGCAATTGGCGCAAAAATTTCTAAGGTTTCAAGCGAGACGCGGCGACGTTTTTCGGGTGGTAGTGCTGATAATGTACGCATATTATGTAAACGATCAGCAAGCTTAACTAATACGACGCGAATATCGCTTGCCATTGCCATCACCATTTTACGAAAGTTTTCGGCTTGCGCTTGTGCGTAGTTTTCAAAATGGATTTGGGTCAGTTTCGTCACGCCATCGACTAAATCTGCCACTTCTTTACCAAATTGCTCCACTAATTGTTGATGATTAACGGGAGTGTCTTCGACTACATCATGCAAGATGGCGGCCATGATGGTCGTAGGGTCCATACGCATTTGCGCCAAAACTTGTGCAACGGCCAGTGGGTGCGTGATATAAGGCTCACCAGTGTAGCGAATTTGGCTACCATGAGCAGTTTTGGCAAATAAATAAGCTTTTTCTATCTCAGCTATTTGGTCATGCGTGAGATATTGGCTGATTTCATCGCGTAAAGTATCAAATGGAGTCACAACGTAGCCCTACTCATTTTGGATAAAAAAATTATTTAACATGAGAATATAACACTTATATTTGACCTATAATAATGAATAAAGGATCAATACCGATCATTTAGTTAACGCTCCCACACTTTCCAATAATGCTTATCAATAGGATTTTTATTATGTTAACTGGCGATGATTTTACTGGGATCAAAAGCCAAATCGTATTATTAATAGGGCAATTGGTAATTTTATTCTTTTGCATTTTTTATATGGGAAATTATTACAACGAAAATATTTATCCAGAAAAACGTGCTAAAGAAATATTTCAGCAAACCAACTGTTTTATTTTAAGCAAAAAAATGAGTACGATCAGTTATCACTTTACGCAACATTATCGCGCTGACTTTTTAATTAGCTACAATGTCGGCGGCACGCAATATAATCGTTGGGTATCAGGAAATGGGTTGGACATGGAATTTGGCCCGAATGTGGCTAATCAAGAGCGTTTTTTAACGCAATATGCTGTCGGTGGCACGTATCCTTGTTGGTATGATCCTGACGCTCCCTCAACTGCAGTATTAAATATGCGATTAAATTGGTTATCGACGTTTCCGCTGATTATTCCATCAGTGATTGGCATTATTGTGCTTTATTATTTATTAGAAAATATATTTGATATTGCAGGTGCCATGATTATAAGAGCACGTGAGAGAAAAGAGAGAGACGAACAATCTCATTGATATATTGAAATCCTCATTTATCTTTCTTTTATTTCCATATCAATTTATTCTCATCCTCATCTGACTTATTGGAGAAAAGTAATGCGTCATATTATTGAAACTGATTTAGCACCCAAAGCCATTGGTCCTTATTCGCAAGCAGTAAAAGTAGGAAATACGATTTATTTTTCAGGACAAATTCCACTTGATCCAACCACCATGCAAATAGTAGCAGAGGATTTTAAAAGCCAAGCAGAACAAGTAATAAAAAATTTACAAGCAGTCAGTCAAGCGGCGGGCGGCGATCTTAACAATATTGTAAAACTCACTTTGTATTTAACAGATTTAAAAGATTTTCAGTGGATGAATGAAGTGATGACAAAGTATTTTCAGCTGCCTTATCCTGCGCGTACTACCATTCAAGTAGCGGCATTACCGAAAGCAGCCAAAATAGAAATTGAAGCCATCATGGTGTTGTGAAACGCATACATATTATTCGATTATTCACATTCACTATTGTTTTAGATTATTTGTATCTTGCAGCATGGAGACAGTACGTAAAATTTTAAGTGCTTCGAATAATTGAAAATCTTCTTGCGCTAATAAAATATCGTCATGTGAGGTAATAGTTGTTGGGTTACTCGATTGTATACTCGTAGGATTTTTAATGTGGTTTTTTAATTGATATTCTTTAATGGGTTCGAGCATAGAAAAATCTTCTGCATTATCTGTCGTTTTAACAATTTTCAAATCTTCAACTTGAACATCAGGAACGATACCAACATTTTGTATCACGCGCCCTGCAGGCGTGTGATATAAAGCAGTTGTTAATTTTAATGCATGATTTTTATCTAAAGGAATGACGGTTTGTACCGATCCTTTACCAAAACTAGTCGTGCCAACAATAATTGCGCGACGATAATCTTGTAAGGCACCAGCAACAATTTCAGAAGCAGAGGCAGAGCCACCATTAATAAGGACGACAATGGGTGCACCGTTTAAAATATCGATACCAGATGCTTTTGCACTATATTGTGCTTCGGGTAACCGACCTTCAGTATAGACAATACGTTCATCAAATTTTTTCAAATTTTTACTATCTAAAAAATTATCGACAACTTGCACGGCTGTTTCTAATAATCCACCCGGATTATTGCGCAAATCTAAAATTAATCCTTTTAAGCTGCCTTGATTTTTATTTTTTAAAGTGACGATCGCATCATGCATGAGTTTAGCAGTGGGTTCTTGAAATTGCGTGAGACGAACATAGCCAAAATTATTATCTAACATTTTACTTTTTACGCTTGCAATACGAATATTTTGACGCATTAATTTAAATACTAACGGTGTTTTTTCACCTTTTCTGAGAATGGTTAACGTAACAGGTGTACCAGCTTTGCCACGCATTTTTTCGACAGCTTCTTGTAATGTCATCTCACTGACTAATTTGCCATCGATCGCTACAATATAATCGCTAGGTTTAATCTTCGCTTTTGCTGCAGGCGTATCATCCATCGGTGTGACGATTTTTAAAATGCCATATTCAGGTGTGACTTCAATGCCAACACCACCAAACTCACCACTGGTTGTCATTAATAATGTTTTATATGCTTCTTTATCTAAATATTCTGAATGAGGATCTAAACCACTTACCATGCCGCGAATAGCATCATCGAGTAAGACTCTATCACCTACTTTTTGGACATAAAAATCTTTGATTAAAACAATGCTATTAGTGAAACGATTGATGTCATCTTCACTAGTGGCATCTTTATCTTTGTCTTCACTGGCATTGGCGGTCGTAGCCGTTGGTGCAGCAGTCGTGTCTGGTTGTTCTTCATTAGTGGTGGTAGTCGCCATCAGTGACAGATTGAACTTATTTAAAGGAAGCTGCGGTTCAGGAAGCTGCGCGTTTAATTGAGGAGATATTACAAGGACCCAACCAGCAAGAATAAAAGATGCAACAGGAAAGGAATGAATATTCATTGCAACCACCCATCCATATTTATTGTTCTTTTCAGTATAGCACTGGGATGTTCTGATATTTCTTAATAGCTAAATAAGCGCTGCATATCATACAAAAAAAGTATTTTTTTCACCTTTTAAATAAAAAAATACTCAAGACAATGTAACAATTGGAGAACCCGTCATTTCAGTGGGCTTGGGTAAACCCAATAAATATAAAATGGTCGGGGCAATATCTGCTAATATCCCATTTTCTTTTGTAATCATGGCCTTGCGCCCAATATAAATAAACGGAACCGGATCGCTGGTGTGTGCGGTATGAGGTTGATTCGTTTTTTCGTCAAATAATTGTTCAGCATTGCCATGATCAGCTGTGATAATCGCTTCGCCTTCGACTTGCTGTAAGGCATGAATAATTTTACCTAAGCATTGATCTACCACTTCAATGGCTTGAACAGTAGCTGCCATATTTCCTGTGTGACCTACCATATCAGGATTGGCAAAATTACAGATAATTAAATCATATTGATTACTTTGAATGGCTTGAATAAGTCTTGTAGTTAATTCGTAAGCGCTCATTTCTGGTTGTAAATCGTAAGTGGCTATTTTGGGAGAGGGTACAAGAATACGATCTTCGCCCGGGTAAGGCGGCTCAATCCCGCCATTAAAGAAAAAAGTGACATGCGCATATTTTTCTGTTTCGGCAATACGTAATTGTTGTAATCCCATTTGGCTAATGTAGTCACCCAAAATATAGTTGAGTAGGATGGGTTTATAAGCAACTGGCAACTGAAATGCAGCATCATATTGCGATAAACAGATAAACTGACTGAGCTGCGACCATCTTGTTCTGACAAATCCAGTGAAATGTGGATCAGTAAATGCTTGCGTAATTTCGCGAGCACGATCGGCGCGAAAATTCATAAATAATAAAACGTCGCCATCATTGATTTGAACAGGAGCAGCGGTAGCGGAATGAATACGGGTTGCTTGTACGAATTCATCCGTTTCACCACGCGCATATGCCAGTTCTAATCCTTCCTGAGCTGTTGCCGCATGATAAAGCGCTTTTCCTGTTGCGATTAATTCATATGCTTTTTGAATACGATCCCAACGTTTATCTCTATCCATGGCATAGTAACGCCCAATCAATGAAGTAATTTGACCGCAATGCAAACGTTTGCACGTTGTGTTCAATGTAGTAAGAGAAGTCATTGCACTTTTAGGCGGTGTATCGCGGCCATCAAGAAAAAGATGTAAATAAACTTGCGAGACTTTTTGTTCTGCCGCACATTTTATCATCGCATGGAGGTGGCGTTCGTGACTATGCACTCCACCTGGCGAAAGCAAACCCATAATATGGATTGCTTTTTGCAAGTTTTTTGCTTGATTGAATGCCTGAATGAGTACTGGATTATTAAAAAATTCTCCATTTTCAATCTCCATATCAATACGTGTTAACTCTTGATGAACAACTCTGCCGGCTCCCATATTTAAGTGACCCACTTCTGAATTTCCCATTTGCCCCTCAGGCAATCCAACACAGCGTCCTGATCCTGATAGCAAGGTGTGCGGATAAGTTGTCCATAATTGATCCCAATGTGGTTTGTTAGCAGTTGCAATTGCATTGAATGAAGTGTTAACGCGATGGCCCCAGCCATCTAAAATAATTAGCACAAAAGGTCGCGGTCGGTGTTTGAGCTGCATGTTTAATACTCATCTATTCTGTTTAACAAGAACCGCTGATTATTGAATAAACTTTTGTTTTTGGAAATAGAAAAATTGTTATATAGTGCGGCTCACGTTACACTTTAGCAATTGACAGACGTGTTTATTTTATTAGGAAAGTTTATGTATCGCATATTACAACAAAAAATGATAAAGAATTTTTATATTGGATGGGTACTAGTGCTATCTCTTTTTTTCTCTACAGCAAGTGTTGCCGCAGAACTGGAAATGAAAGATCCTTATGAAGGCATGAATAGAATCATATTTGATTTTAATGATCGCGTCGATACGTTGATCACCAAGCCGATTGCTACTCTTTATAATGCAATTTTGCCGAAACCATTAAATTTAGGCATTAATAATTTTTTTAATAATATTACTTTGTTACCTACGATTGCGAACGACGTATTGCAATTACATTTTTACCAAGCCACCAATGATATTTGGCGTGTATTTATTAATACAACAGTGGGCATTGGCGGTTTGTTTGATATTGCGACGCGCATACAATTAAAAATGTATACCAACGATTTTGGTTTGACATTAGCGCGCTGGGGTTATATGAATTCTAATTATTTAGTGGTGCCTTTCTTTGGGCCCAATACCATACGCGATACAATTGGGTTACCTATCGATTATTTTGCTTTCTCTATTTATCCGCGTATTTATCCAGCCTTCGATCGCTACGCATTATATAGTTTGGGTGTCATTGATAAACGTGCGCAGTTATTGAAAGTGCAACCCGTGTTTGATGAAGTCATGTTTGATAAATATGACTTCATTCGTAATGCTTATTCCCAACGTCGTGCCTTCCAATTAGAGCAAAATCAACAACAACACTTTCTTTATAATGATAATGAAGATAATAACTTGAGTAGTGGTATGGATACTGCGCCATTGCAATCGTGAAAGTGTATGTAGTTGATATGTTATGCTAGTCAAAAGCGAATGCTATCAATCCAGAGTGGTCATTTTTATGACTGATATAGCAATTATTACGGCTACAGCTAAAGACTCACTATTAGACATTGCCAAGCAGTCTTCAGCATTGGGGATTGGCTTACAAAATGCGGCGCCAGGTGATAAAACAGGTACGCCTAATAATTCTGTGCAATATCTTTTAGATATTTCCGAGGAACTTCTGCAATTGGCTGAGGAATGTGACAAGCTACTGACACAATCATCTTCCTAATCAACCTGAATATTGTCTGAGCGTAAAATACATTTATGTGTAACAATAATCATATTGATTTAATGTGGTGAAATAAAAAATAAATATGTCTACTCCCATACATGAGAAAAAAGAAAAATTATTAAAAATTTTGCATACGGCATTGCAAAAAGATCACGCTTTCCGTGAAAAATATAAAATGGGAGAAAAATTTCGTTTTATTCGTGACCGTTTGCAAGCGCTGGCCACACAAATAGAAGAAAGTTTATCGTCGTTACAACAAGCGCGTAAACAAGCCAGTAATGAAATTACAGAAGATGAAACCTTGATATATGTCTATTTATATAATGCGCATGGCAATGTTTTAAAAACATGGCAGAAAATGTTAACGCCAACGGTATTTTATGAGTACAGCATTAATCGCCCTATTTATATTGAAAAATCTGCTATAGAAGCATTTATTCGCGCCAAACCCAATAAACTGCAAAGCGGTTATTTAACCATGATTATCAAAAAACAAGATATTGCTAAATCAATTTCTGAAAATTTGAAAGATACGATGGGAAATATATTAATCAAAGTAAAAGAAGGTTCGCTGCATTTTGATCGGTTTGTTTCTTTTACCCATAATGGCTATGACTATTATTTAGGGGAAGAAGGCGAATTAGTGAAAAAATAGCATTATTGGCGACCGCGCGAATTATTAGGCCCAGTAGGTTTTGTTGTTTTCTTTATATCTTCCGCACCCAATACTGACCCGCCGCCTAACACCGCCCGCTTAAATTGCTCAAAAATAGAGGAAGTGTATTTCAGTTTGCCAGCAATTTGTGTATCAGCAAAAGGCTCAGTCAATCTTGTTTCTTTTTCACGTTCAGCAACCGCTTCTGGGTTGTGCGGCGACACTACATTTTTACTTGTATGATGACGATCGAGAAAGGAACCATAACTTTTTTCCCGTTGTTTTTTTTCAGTTTCAACAGTTGTCGCAGTTTTAAAGCTTTTTTCTTTTATTAGCAAAGCATCTTCTTTACGTTTTTCTTGATACAAGTTATTGATTTCATCATGAAATATTTTTTTATCAACATCGCCTTGAGTTTTTCTTTTTGAATCAACTTTACTTCCGGCACTGCTTGTTGTCCCTTCTTCTGTTTCTTTTTTCTTTGTTTTTGCTTCTTCTATCATTATTTTGCGGCAGGAAGAACAAATATTTCCATAAGTAGAGCCTTGTGTGCCGGTTAATTCCAAAAAAGCTGACAACGGTTTTTGCCGGCCGCAATTGCTACAGGTTTTTGTTAATGCTAAGTGAGGGAGATTCATGATACCACCAAGTTTTAAAACATCAATATTCTAGCACAGTCGAAATATTAGTTTAGCAAATGTTCAAATTTCTTTGACAAAAAAGCTAGCTACATTCTCCTAAAACCCTGTAGGAAAATATCAGTCCTTGCTTGCGTATATTTTATTCGCTATGCTCAGGTGTTTTTATTAGGGGCTAGCCCTTTAAAGAAAAGGTTGAGGGCATCTCTGTTCTATATAGTGTCTATATAGTCTATATATATCTATATATTTAGGTGCTTCCCAATAATTTTAAATAATGAAAGTAAAAATTAACTGGAGAATATTAATATGACAAAAGGACCATCATTACAAGATCCTTTCTTGAATTCCTTACGCAAGGAGAAAATTCCGGTATCTATTTATTTAGTAAACGGAATCAAACTTCAGGGAGTGATTGAATCGTTCGATCAATTTGTAGTGTTATTAAAAAATACAGTAAGTCAAATGGTGTATAAGCATGCAATTTCAACAATTGTGCCTGCTCGTAATGTTTCTTCATCATTTGAATACAGTAATAACGGTACGCAAGCGATTACCAATAGTGGCAATAATAAAAATGGTATTCAGCTAAAACAAGCTCTGACACAAGAATAGACTAAGCAAAAAAGCGAGGAGATAAAATTGTGACCGGCCCCCCAAGCGGTGGAGAGCGTGTTGTATTAGTCCATATCTATTTTCCTGTGGATAAGATGAAAGAAGATTTGGCAGAGTTCGAAGAACTTGCTCTTTCTGCAGGAGCGCATATTGTTGCGACGGTGACAGGCACACGCCGTGTGCCTGACTCCAAATATTTTGTTGGGTCAGGAAAAGCTGAAGAAGTTCGCGATGTGGTTGCTGCACACCAAGCACAATTAGTTATTTTTAATCATGTATTGACGCCGGCACAGGAACGTAATTTAGAACGTTTAATTAAATGCCGCGTATTGAATCGTACTGGATTAATATTAGATATTTTTGCTAAACGTGCGCGTAGCTTCGAAGGAAAACTGCAAGTTGAATTAGCGCAGCTCAACCATTTAGCAAGCCGATTAGTGCGTATATGGACGCATCTTGAACGTCAACGTGGTGGGATTGGATTACGTGGTCCTGGCGAAACGCAATTAGAAGCGGATAAGCGTTTAATTCGTAGCAAAATCAAACTTATTACTGCGCGTTTAATCAAGTTGCGCCAACAACGTGAAATGGGGCGACGTGCTCGTAAAAAAGCGACTGTTCCAACGGTGGCGCTGGTGGGTTATACCAATGCAGGTAAATCGACTTTATTTAATCAATTAACGGGGGCGACGGTGTATGTTGCCAATCAATTATTTGCAACGTTAGATCCCACTTTGCGCCGCATTGATTTTCCTGAAATGGGTCCGGTTATTCTTGCAGATACCGTCGGTTTTATTCGTCATTTACCACATGATTTAGTTGATGCTTTTCATGCAACATTAGAAGAAGTTGCGGAAGCTAATTTGTTATTGCATGTTGTTGATGCTCACGATGAACAACGCGACGCTCATATTGCAGCAGTGGATCAAGTATTAGCCGTCATACAGGCAGAACATGTTCCTCGTATTATGGTTTATAACAAAATTGATTTAATGATACCCGCTATGCAACCTGCTATTTATCGCGACGAGAACCACCAAATCAAGCGAGTATTTATTTCTGCCCATAAAAGTTGGGGCATGGCCGAATTAGTGAAAGCCATTGCTGAAATTTTAGAGAAAGATATGATTGAGCAGCGCGTGACACTCACACCCATGCAAGCAAAATTACGAGCGCATTTATACGCGCGTGATGCGGTGATCACAGAAAAAATTGATGAAGAAGGTAATTATCATTTGGTGGTGCGCATGCCGCGTGTGGAGTTAGAAAAGCTTTTTAGATAGTATAGGCGTCTCGATTAATAAGTATTTTTTCTTTAGGAAATTAATTTAGGAAAGTAATATGATGTGGTCTATTTTAATTACTGCGATTGGTTTACTTCTCGTTTTTGAAGGTATTTTGCCATTTGTATCCCCTCGTTTTTGGCGACAGATGATGCAGCAAATGGCCATTCAAAGTGATCGTACTTTACATATTATTGGTTTAATTTGCATGTTACTGGGTTTAATGCTCGTGTGTATCGCGCGTGATCTGTATTAAAAATCTATATTAAAAAAGAGAAAATCATGGGAAAAAGTATTGTTATTTTAGGTAGTCAGTGGGGAGATGAAGGTAAAGGCAAAATTGTTGATATGTTGATGGAGCATGCCGCCATTGCGGTACGTTTTCAAGGCGGACACAATGCTGGGCATACATTAGTGATTGATGGTCAAAAAACTATTCTGCGCCTCATTCCCTCTGGCATTTTACATTCACATGCTCAATGTTTGATTGGTAGTGGTGTGGTATTGTCGCCCACCGCATTATTGGAAGAAATAGCAGAATTAGAAAAACGCGGTGTGCCAGTCACCCCACGTTTACGTATCAGTGATGCTTGCGTTGTCGTGTTGCCATATCACGTTGCTTTAGATCGTGCACGCGAACAATCAAAAGGTAAATCTGCGATTGGTACCACGGGTCGTGGTATTGGTATTGCCTATGAAGACAAAGTTGCGCGTCGCGCTATTCGTTTTGGTGATTTATTTGATGACAAAACGTTAAGTGAAAAATTAAAAGAAGTGTTGCATTACCATAATTTTATTTTGCAACATTATTATCAGCAGACACCGATTGAATATCAGCCGCTTTACGATCAGTTACTTACTATGATTCCTTCTTTACGTCCTATGCGTGCTGACGTGGCGACATTACTCGATCAATATCGTCAAGCGGGCAAGAATATTATGTTTGAAGGAGCGCAAGGTACATTATTAGATGTAGATCACGGCACTTATCCTTTTGTGACTTCTTCTAATACGATTGCAGGCGCCGCTTGTGTTGGCAGTGGTTATGGTCCACGTTATTTGAACTATATATTAGGCATTACTAAAGCTTATGCGACTCGCGTCGGTGCGGGTCCTTTTCCGACTGAGCTGACAGATGATATTGGTAAACATTTATCAACACGTGGAAACGAATTTGGTTCAGTGACTGGTCGTCCGCGCCGTTGTGGTTGGTTAGACATGGCAGCATTGCGTCGATCAGCACAATTAAATGGTTTTTCTGGTTTATGTATCACGAAATTAGATGTGCTGGATGGCTTAAAAACTATAAAAATTTGTACGGGATATCGTTTGCATGATAAAGAATGTTTATATCCGCCATTGGAAAGTTATTTATTTGCTGAGTGTGAAGCAATTTATGAAGAATTACCTGGTTGGATGGATTCAACCCTGGGTATACGCATGTTTGAAGATCTACCAATGAATGCACAAAAATATTTGTTACGTCTGCAGGAATTAGTAGGCGTGCCGATTGATATGATTTCAACAGGCGCTGATCGCAAGGACACGATTGTGTTGCGACATCCTTATCTTTCTACTTTTGCCGAGGAGAGGACTTGAACCTCCACGGGGTTTCCCCCACAGGCATCTGAAACCTGCGTGTCTACCAATTCCACCACCCCGGCGTGGGTTTGATTTACTAACCTACTGACGGTTTAGTAAGTTTCCGCACTTTATACTTGCTATGACTTTTTTTCAATGTGAGTATTCACTTTACTATAAGTGTTTAATATAAGTATTTACGGTGACTGCTTGTAGATGTTTTTATTTTATTTTTATCCGTAATAAATCCCGCCTAAAATTGCTTTTTTTGCAGCACCTGTCACGCTCGGCACATTTCCTGATTGCTTATGCACAGTTTGTTGCGCTAACCAAGCAAACGCCATCGCTTCTATCCATGCAGGATCAATGCCAAATTGCTGGGTTGATGTCACTACAAAAGCAGGGGGTGCCATTGCTTGCAAGCGCCGCATCAAAAAATTATTTTGTGTGCCACCACCACACACCACGATATCGCCCTCATTAAAATGATTAGAAATAGCTTTTATAATGCTATGCGTTGTTAATTCTACCAAGGTTGCTTGCACATCTTGTGGCGCAATATTCTGCGTCAATTTTTGTAAATAGGTTTCCAACCATTTTAAATTAAAATATTCACGTCCCGTACTTTTGGGCGGTGGTAATTGAAAATAATGATCTGCTAATAAATGATTTAATAAATCGATTTGTATTTTTCCGCTTTCTGCCCATGCACCTTGCGCATCAAATAATAAATTTCGATGTTTTTCTATCCATGCATCTAATAATGTATTTCCTGGTCCCGTATCAAAACCTATTATCGCGTCTTTATTTTTTTGCGACAATAAAGTGACATTCGCCATGCCACCAATATTTACAATCGCGCGATGATGATTTATCGACGCAAATAGATAGTGGTGAAATGCAGGTACTAAAGGCGCACCTTGCCCACCCAATGCCATGTCTTTACGTCTGAAATCAGCAATCGTCATAATACCGGTTTCCGCCGCAATAATATTGGGATCGCCAATTTGTAATGTGAAATGTTCATGCGGATAGTGACGAATAGTTTGACCGTGACTGCCAATCGCCTGTATAGCATTCGCAGATAGAGTTTGTTGTTGTAATAATTCGTTAACGGTTTGCGCAAAGGCTTTACCTAATGCGACATCGAGTTTGGCCATGCGTTGAATTTCATTTTGACTTTCTTCACATAAAGCAAGAATCTCATCGCGCAGCGCACGAGGATACGGTTTGTAATAAGTTGCTATCAGTTGTGGCGATGAGGCATGGCTGAAATCAACTAATGCAGCATCAATTCCATCTGCACTCGTTCCGGACATTAAGCCAATATATAATCCCATGTTTTATCTTTACCTATAACTACCTATCTATAAATAAAATACTCAATGCAATATTAAATGTGCTAGTAGAGCTTTCACGCCGTATTGTGCCATAATTCCCCTCCCTTTTGCGAAGTAGAAGACAAGATCATCATCATGACTGACATTGAAAAAACCTTAGCGCTTATCCGTCGTGGCACGGAAGAAATTCTTATCGAAGAAGAATTAATTGAAAAATTAAAAACCGGCCGGCCGCTACGCGTTAAAGCAGGATTTGATCCCACTGCGCCGGATTTACATTTAGGCCATACCGTTTTGTTAAACAAAATGCGGCAATTACAAGAGTTAGGCCATGAAATTTTATTTTTGATTGGCGATTTTACCGGAATGATTGGCGATCCATCCGGTAAAAATGAAACTCGTCCGCCATTAAGCCGTGAGCAAGTGAATGAAAATGCGCTCACATATCAAAAACAAGTTTTTAAAGTATTGGATCCCAATAAAACAAAAATAGTATTTAATTCACAGTGGCTGGACAAATTATCACCTGTTGATTTAATTAAATTAGCCGCAACGCACACTGTCGCGCGCATGTTAGAGCGTGATGATTTTCATAAACGATTTACTTCTGGTCATGCGATTGCCATTCATGAATTTTTATATCCATTATTAATGGGCTACGATTCTGTTGCCATGCAAGCAGACATTGAATTGGGCGGGACTGATCAAAAATTTAATTTGTTAATGGGGCGTGAATTACAAAAACATGTCGGCCAAAAACCTCAAGTAGTTATTATGCTGCCATTATTAGTTGGGTTAGATGGTCATAAAAAAATGTCGAAATCATTGGGCAATTATATTGGAATTGATGAATCATCCGATCAAATTTTCGGTAAAATCATGTCAATTTCCGATGATACCATGTGGACTTATTTCGATTTATTGAGCGCACGCTCATTAGAAGAAATAAAAAAACTTCGTCATGATGCAGAAAATGGCGTGAATCCACGCGATATAAAATTTTTGTTAGCAGAGGAAATAGTAACGCGTTTCCATAGTGAACAGGCAGCCAGTGCTGCACACGCGCATTTTGTTGCGCAATTTCAACAGGGAAAATTGCCAGAAAATATTCCAGAAATAAATATTGCGATAGGCAATACAGGAATGTCTATTACGCACATCATGAAGGCGGCTGGCTTGGTAGAAGGCACAGCAGAGGCGGGCCGTTTGATTGAACAAAACGGTGTGCGCATGGATGGTGAAAAAATTCAGGATAAAAATTTATTATTGCGCGAAAAAAAGACCATTATTTTACAAGTCGGCAAACGTCGGTTTGCAAAAATCACACTCCAATAATTTTTTTTTACAGGAGTGTTGACAGTGAATTGAGATAGGGTAGAATTCGCGGTCTTGGAAAAAAGAAAGTAAAAGCTCTTTAAGAAGATGAAGAATGATATAAGTGCGCGCTTCCTGAGATTCAAATGAAGGAGACAAGCGCTGTTTACTTAGAGAT
>OBEQ010448470.1_pt1 | contig 35267 bp, 38 predicted proteins | sample 1670901 | NCBI WGS metagenome assembly OBEQ01 (sample SAMEA104232315, study PRJEB22302) | groundwater metagenome | biome: forest; feature: aquifer; material: groundwater | place: USA | collected 2011-08-07 | depth 5.4 m | reverse complement strand
TCGCCTGAATCGCATCGATCCGCTTCTGGTCACTCATCCGGATATCCATCCCTTCCTCCTAGGTCTTCCCCAGACCCAGGATACATCGGGACATTTTCATCCGGCAGTTATCAGGACATTTTCATTCGGCTAGCACACACACCGGTAACGTAGTTGAAGAGATGCTTATTAAGTCGTATAGTTTTGAGAAACGTCCCCATAGTTATGCGAATAACGTGGGTGATGGATGAACGAAGAGTTAAGCATGACGAATCGGGATCAAGATTACGGTCGCGACGGGCGCTGCGGTTTCCACAGCAGACTCCCGAAAAAAAGCGCGCCCATCCCGAGCCAAAAAATCCATTCCGGCAGATGCCACGATTGGTGCATCGCCATTCCAGCCGCGCCAATGGCGAGTTTGCAGCCGATCCAGGTGACGAGCAGATACGCGCCGGTGGTGAGGCCAGGATGTTTGTCCATGAGTGTAATGAAGGCATTTGCGACGAAACGCATCGCCACAATGCCCGCGATTCCTCCGCAATAAATCACCCACAATTTGTCGGACATGGCGACCGCGGCGAGAATGGAGTCGACGGAAAATGCGAGATCGGTGAGTTCGACGAGCAATACGGTCTTCCAAAAACTCGCGTGTGCGGCCGCTTTTTTTTCGGCGTCGTGTGCGGCGTGCGACAGGAGCAGATGCGCCACGCCAATGTACAACAGATACGCTGCGCCGGTGGCCTTGAAATACCAGGCGTGAATGAGCGTGCTCGCGGCGAGCAGGCAGAGGAAGCGAAAGACAAACGCACCGAGTAATCCGTAGCGCAACGCCTGCGCACGCTGCACCGTGGGCAGATGGCGCACTTGAATCGCCAAGACGAGCGCGTTGTCGGCGCTGAGCAATCCTTCCAAGAGCGCGAGTGTGCCGACCGTGACGATGTCATGAAGGACCATGCCACGATCTCATAGCGCATGCGTGTCCCATTGCGCACGATTTTTCGAAGGAGAGTTTCGCAGGACGTGCGGACAAATCGCGTGGTCGTGTTTGCATAAATTGTTTTGCATTGAGCGGGACGCGGCACAGGGGCGGGTTGCTGCTGGCGCAACATCGGGAGGCTTGCCGCCTCCCCCCGCGGGACGCGCGGGTCCCCCCTCTTCCAGCGCCTGCAGCAACCCGCCCCTGTGCCGCTCGTGACTAGAAAATTGTGCAAACGCGACAAGTGCTTCATCCAGATTGAAGAGCCGAGTTGCCGCGAGGGGCAGTGTCCAGAGGGGGACTCACGGAACTCGTGGTTTCTATGCCAGATGATCGACACCGCGAGTGAGTGGGAGCGCGAATTTTTCGCGTAAGAAAAATTTGACGCGTGCCCCCGGCGGACACTGCCCCGGAAGGCAACCACTCGTCGCAATCTGGATGCACGACTTGCCTCGTATTCTAGAACAGGATGAACTGTGGTTGCAGAATTCGCTGAATGTCCAAAATAGTGCGGTTAAAATGATTTATATGCTGTATTCCATTCGAATACGATTTCCGACGATTTGAAGCAACTTTCCCTGGCGGCCTGCCGATAACCTGCATATGAAGCCCGCTATGGAAACGATCTTCAGTTATGTGAACTACCGCGATTTCTTGCGTGACGCCTATGCCCACGCCAAACGGGCGTTGCCGGCGTTTTCGTATCGCTATTTTGCCAAGAAGGCCGGCTTCACCGCGCCGAATTTTTTGAAATTGGTCATCGAGGGCACACGCAATCTCTCCGGCGAAAGCATTCCGAAATTCGCGAAGGTCTTTAAACTCGGCGCGCGCGAGCGGCGATTTTTTGAAATTCTCGTCTATTTCAATCAGGCCGGCACGCCCGCCGAACAGGCGCATTACTACGAACAGCTGCTCGAATTTCCCGAATATTGTCGTGCCCAGAAATTGGCGAGCGAGCAGTACGATTATCTGAGTCACTGGTATTACCCGGTGGTGCAGGAATTGGTGTCGCTGCCCGACTTCGAGGAGGCGCCGGATTGGATCGCGAAAAAATTGCAGGGCCAGATTACGCCGGGCGAGGCGCGCGAGGCGCTGAAATGTTTGCGTCGCCTGAAATTGGTGGGGCGCGATGCCGACGGCGTATTGCGACCCGCACAGCAACACATTACGACCGGCGACGCAGCGTATGCGGCCGCGGCGTACAATTTTCATGACCAGATGATCGACCGCGCGAAAACCGCGCTCCATTCGCAACCGCCCGCGCAGCGCGAGTTTGCGGCGCTGACCATCGGACTCAATGCGCGCCAATTGCCGCTGCTCAAAACCGCGATCCGCAATTTTCGCAAAGTGGTTTTGAACATCGCCACGCCCGAGGCGCACGAATCGTTCACGGGTGTGTATCAACTCAATCTGCAACTGTTTGCACATGTTGCGTTGTCGCCAGATGAGCCGGAGAAAAAATCATGAAAATGAAAATAACACTCATGGTGTTGATCGCTGTGTGCGCCGCGTGTGGCAACGGGACCGACATTGGCAATCCGGAAGAGATCACCAAATTTGTGGGAACGTATTCCACGAATCTGGTTGCGGCGGATTCGGCGTCGAGTGGGAACGTGCAGGCGGCGCCGCTCACAGCGCCGGCTCCATCATCCGCACCAGCCCCAGCCGTCACGCAAATAGTGGCGTGTCGCGTGCCCGCACATGTGGCGCCCTCGATTACCACCGATGACGGCCAAATTTTATTGCTCCACAATTTCTTCGATGAAGCGGGCATTCCCACAGTCGTTGCTGCGGAAGTGGTCGATGGCGACCTGCACGTGGCCGCCAGCGGAGCCGCTGTGGCACTGGATTGCACGATGACGCTGTCGGGAACAGCGCTCGTGGAATCGTGCGATGTGACGCGCAGCGGGGTGGTGTCGAAATGCCAGTTTACGTTTACACAATAACTTCAACCGGGGCGGGAGAAGGTAGGGCATTATGAAAGCGAATACGAAATGGTTAGTGATGATCGGGATGGTGATCTGCGTGGGATGTGGGAGTGCAGTGGGTCCGCTGTCGCACCTCGATACAGGGGGCGTAGTGGCGCCAACCATCAAAAGCGCGGCTGCCCAACAATTGCAGCCGATCAGCGCGGCCGATTGGACGGCACGGATTCGCCAACAACGGTTGGATGCGATGAATGCGAGCACGACGAATTGTTACACGCAAAGTGAGGTGATGACGGGTTCTGCACCCAGTGTGAGTGCAGCGCCAAGCCCGAATGTGATGGCTGCGTCGTCGGCAAGTGGTAGCTCCGTCACATTTACCGACACGAATAATCAGGAAGCCGCCGTCGAAGAATCCGACATTATTAAAGTGCGCGGTGACTATGCGTATGTGTTGTCCGACGGCAAACTCAGGACAGATCGCGTCTGGCCGCTGGCGCAGTTTGGTTCGGTCGATGCGATTGCGATCGAAGGTACGCCGCTGGGTCTGCTCGCCGATGAGCACAGCCTCGTGGTGCTGAGTCAGGTGAATGTGTCACAAGCGCAGTTGACCAAGTTGACCATCTTTTCGTTGCGCGATCCATCGCATCCCGCATTGATTCGCGAGACGTCGTATGAAGGAACATTGATTGCCAGTCGCCGGATTGCCGATCGCGTGGTGCTCGCACTGCGCGCCGCTGCCCGCGGTGAAACGACGCCTACGTATGGTCCATGCGATGTTACGACCGATGCAAATACAACGACAACGCGCGTGGCGGCGGCAAATTCGTTGCGCACTGAAGATCTGTTGCCGCGCGTGCGCCGTGGCGACAAGAGCGCGCCCCTCACGGTTCTCCCGGTGCAGAGCGTGTATGCGGCGACGCCATTCCCGACACACAATGGACTGCTCGAAATCGTCACGACGGATTTGAATCATCCGGAAGTTGATGATCACACCGCGGCGATTATGGCGGCGGCGGAAACGGTGTATGTTTCTGAACATGCCTTGTACGCCACGGAATCGACCGTTGCGGATACCTCTGTGGAAGCCACCGCGATTCATCAATTTGTGATCGATGGCGATGCGCCGGAGTATCACGGCACCGGTGTGGTGGCTGGGCGTTTGCTGAATCAATTCTCGCTCAGTGAATTCGAGAACGTCCTGCGCGTGGCGACGACCTCGGGGCACGCCACGAAACAGCAGAGCGGTTCGGAGAGTCAGGTCTACACGCTCGATGCGACGACGCCCACCCTCCCGCAATTGGGCGCCGTTGGGGGATTGGGCAAGAACGAACAGATCTACGCGGTGCGTTTCATCGGCCCGCGTGGATATGTCGTCACGTTCAAAAAAATCGACCCGCTGTTTGTCCTCGATCTGGAAGACGCTGCGCATCCTAGCGTGGCTGGCGAACTCAAGGTGCCAGGCTATTCGACCTATCTGCATCCAATGAATGATGGTGCGCAGTTGTTGGGCATCGGCAAAGACGCCGACGATCAGGGCAGTTTCGCGTGGTATCAGGGCGTCAAACTTTCACTCTTCGATGTGAGCGATCCCGCCAATCCGAGCGAACAACAAAAAATCGTGATCGGCGGTCGCGGTACGGATTCGCCTGCATTGCAAAATCACCTGGCCTTTACCTACGATGAAAGCCGCCAGTTGTTGGCGTTGCCGATTCATCTCGTCGACGGAAAAAGTGGCACGGGATCACAGGGCGGAAAATTTGCGTACGATGGATTGCAATTGTATCACGTCTCGGCGGACACAGGATTCACGCTGGCCGGCGAGGTGAAGGATGTAGTGTCTGGTTATGGCCCCATCGGTACGGTGCAACGGTCGGTGGTGTACGGCGACACTGCGTCGAGTGCGGTGCTGATTTTGCGCGCGCACAATCTCGAGGCGTTCCAGATTGGTGACACGATGACGAGCATCGGCAAAGACGTGTGGGCGGCGGATGCCAATGCTGTGTTGGATTGCTCCATCATGCATTGCTACTTATAAAATGACGGGGAAGTCCCCGTCATCCGTTCCGGCGCCGGTGGATCCCCCCCCCCCTTCATCGGCGCCGGGTTGTTTTTACGTCCCTACGTCCTTATGTCCCTACGTCCTTATGTCCCTACGTCCCTACGTCTCTACGTCCCTACGTCCCTAGGTCCCTAGGTCCTTATGTCTTTCCATTGAGAGTGACGGATTTGTTTTTGACGTAGGGACATAAGGACGTAGGGACATAAGGACGTAGGGACGTAGGGACATAAGGACAAACGAACGGTTGACACAATCCCCCCCACCAATTAGCCAGCAAATCCACTGGGGACAACACCAAGGAGAGTGTCATGAAGAAAATCGCCATCATCTGTGCAGTGCTCGTCGTGAGCGGAAGCGCTTTGGCCGCCGATCCCATCTTGAGTGCGCTCAAGCCCGGCAAATATTCCGGCTCCGTGCAATCGTTTGTGGACTCATCCATCAACGGGAAAAAAGGGACGGTCGCGGTAGCGAAGAGTGAACAGGGCACCGTGGTGACTTTCGTCATGGACGGCGCGCAAGGCAAAGAACGTGAAGAATGGCTGATCCAGGGCAGCGATCTGATTCAGAAGGAATACGATGCGGCGGGAAAAGTGGTGGCGAATTATACTTCCAGTATCACGCCGGCCCGCCCCGCAACGGCCACTGAGGCCACGTTCGCGGTGCACTGCAGCGATCGCGCGAAAAATGTGTGCGACAACGGGATCGATGCGCGCAATTCCTGGACGCTCGCCGTGAACGGCGACAAACTGACCTACACGGTGTGGGGCGTGAAATCGAAAGAGGACCGCGCCAACCCGACCGCACCGGTCGTGAAGCGTCACGAATTTTCGTTTCAACCAACGACGAAGTAATCGGATGTAGGAGTGGGGATTTCGCAAAGGCCGCATTCGCAAGAATGCGGCCTTTTGTTTGTTTTGATAGGAGATAGGGAATAGGAGATAGGAGTTAGAGACTTTGGGAGAACCGTCTTTCTGCGATCTCTAACTCCTATCTCCTATCTCCTAATTCCTAATCATCAATGTCGCCAACTCACACCAACACCCGTGGCCAAATTCGGGGCCGCGTTGGTGAGGGCGTATTGGACGAGCGCGTCGAATTGTAAATTGGGCGTGGCGAGCCAGACCACGCCCTGATTCATGATGAGGGCGGCGGGTTGTGAAGGCGTGAGCGGGACGATGCCGGCATTTTCGATGAAAATTTTCAATCGCTCGTGGGTGCCGGGCACGTCGTGCCAGACCGCGGCGGAATAAAGAAAGCGCGTCGGCTTGTGGCCGTTGGCGTCGCGCACCGGTAGATCGGCGCCCCAATTGGTGCCCAATTCAAAACCGCCCGGCAAATCCCAATCGACCAGCGCCTTCGCAATCGGTTCGACGCCGTGCGCGGAAAATTCGCCACTCCCCGTGGGCACGCCCAGATGCGCCATGAGTGCCACCGACGGCCGTGCGCCGCGTTGATCGCACACGTGTGTCTTGAAGCCGAACGCCAGATCGTTCACGCCGCGCGTCGCCGGGGCGCCGCTCATTTTGTTCACGCCGACTATTTCACTCTCGAGGCGAATTTCGAAGTGTTTGGCGATGCCGTAACGCAGCAGTGTGGGAAAATTTAGATCGTGTGTGAGCGCGGTGTCGCGGTCGCGACTATACAGCGCACTCGTTTCCACCTGAAAACGCAACTTGCCCACGGTGTTGCTCGTTTCCGAAACATCGGGTCGGTCGGTGTCGAGCGGATGCGCCCACGCACTGTCGTGCCGAACGATTTCTACGGCGGTGGCGAAACTCATTGCGCTGTGGGTCATGCACAGAAAGGCGAGATGCAAAAAAAATCGTTTCACGATTTGACACTCGCGTAAATGCACTGTGCGACCTCGCGACTGATGTGATGGCACTGCCGGCCAACCTCCAGCGCCAGCGGACCGTTGAACGGCGCGACTTCGCGGATGCGGACCGTGGCGCCCGGGGTGAGGTCGTGATCTTGCAAATATTGGAGCAGCGCAGTGTCTTGCGTGGCGACTTGTTGAATCACGAGCGGCGTGTTGATCGGTTGCGACAACAACGGGCGATGGCGGACCAAGGCAATCGTGCCGTCTTTGCGCGGAATCGGCTCGCCATGTGGATCGCTGCGGGGGCGTTCCAGCCGTTGGTCGATGAGGTGTTCGAGTCGCTCAGAAATATAATGTTCCAAGACTTCCGCTTCTTGGTGCGCCTCGGCCCATTCCATGCCGAGCTCTTGAATCAAAAAGGTTTCCAGCAAGCGATGATGTCGAATGACTTCCAACGCCACGGCCTCGCCCGATTTGGTGAGTTGCACCCGCGCGTCGCTGGTGCGGCGCACGAGTTTCATGCCTTCCAATCGCTTCATCATATTGGTGACGGAGGGTGGGGCGACCCGGAGCGTTTCGGCCAATTGACTCACGGCCACACTGCCGCATTCGCTCTGCATCAGGCGGTAGCAGGCCTTGAGGTAATCTTGAATCGCTGGGCTATACGCGGCGGCGATGTGTGGCTGCGACATGCCAGTACTCCGGTCTGGTGTTTTTCTGCTTGCAAAAATTAGCTTAAGCTAATACATTTAATTAGTCAAACAAAAATACAACTGATTTCTATGGATAATTCAGATCACATCGTTCCGTGGCGACAGAAAAATGGTCTGCCCAGTTTGCCGGAAGTGCATCGGAGTATTCCGGTGCCGCAGTCTGCGCCCATCTGGCGCAAGCTGCTGGCCTTCACGGGCCCCGGGTATTTAGTCGCGGTCGGATACATGGATCCCGGCAATTGGGCGACCGATTTGGCGGGCGGGGCGCGTTTCAATTACGCCCTGCTCTCCATGGTGCTGCTCTCGAATCTCATGGCGATGCTGCTGCAAGCCTTGTCGGCCAAACTGGGTATCGTCGCGGAACGCGATCTGGCGCAGGCCTGCCGAGATCATTACTCGCGCCCGGTCAGCATCATGCTCTGGATTTTGTGCGAAATTGCGATTGCCGCCTGCGATCTTGCCGAAGTCATCGGTTCCGCGATTGCACTGCAGTTATTATTTGGTCTGCCGCTGATCTGGGGTGTGTGCCTCACCGCGGCCGATGTGTTGCTCGTGCTCTGGTTGCAGAACAAAGGCTTTCGGTACGTCGAGTGTCTGGTCGTCTCGCTCATTGCCGTCATTGGGGGCGCATTCTTCACCGAAATTATTCTCACGCATCCGCCGCTGCGCGACGTGTTGCACGGATTTATTCCCACCCTCGACATTGTGCGCGATCCGGAACAACTCTACATCGCGATCGGCATTTTGGGCGCCACCGTCATGCCGCACAATTTATATTTGCATTCCTCGATTGTGCAGACGCGGAAATACGAGAACACGATCGCCGGCAAACGCATGGCGATTCGCTACGCCACCATCGATTCCACCGTCGCGCTCTTTTTTGCGCTCTTCATCAACGCCGCGATTCTCATTGTCGCGGCGGGCGTGTTTTTTCAGCAGGGTCATCACGAAGTCGCGTCGATCGAACAGGCGCACGCCTTGCTCTCGCCGCTATTGGGCGCGCCCATCGCGAGTGTGCTGTTTGCACTCGCACTGCTCGCCTCCGGACAAAATTCCACGCTCACCGGAACGCTGGCCGGACAAATTGTCATGGAAGGTTTTCTGAATCTGCGCCTCTCGCCCGTCCTGCGGCGTTTGCTCACTCGATTGATTGCGATTATTCCCGCCGTCATCGTGACCGCGCTGTTCGGCGAATCCGGTACGACAAAATTGCTGATTCTCAGTCAGGTGATTTTAAGTATTCAACTCTCCTTCGCGGTGTTTCCGTTGGTGCAGTTTACCAGCGACCGTGCCAAGATGGGTCCGTTCACGAATGGCGTGGTGTTGCGCAGTATCAGTTACGGCGTCGCCATCGTCATCGCCGCACTCAACGCGTGGTTGCTGTGGCAGATTTTTAGAGAATAGAGACTAGAGACTAGAGACTAGAAAATGCAAATGCTCACTAGTGGTCTCTGCCTAGTCTCTATTCTCTAGTCCCTAACCGAGGTTCACTATGTACCGACGCATTCTCGTGACACTGGAACACACGTCCGCCGACGAAGCGATTTTGCAGCATGTCGAGCAGCTGCAGGCGTTGTGTCACAGCGAAATTATTTTGCTGCATGTGGCCGACGGTTGGGCCGCGCGCCAATTCGACACGCTGCAGCTGAAAGAATCCGAAGAGATGCGTAGCGACCGCGAATATCTCGAAGCCGTCGCGCAGCGCCTGCGCGCGCGCGACATCACTACGAATTTTTTTCTGGCCACCGGCGATCCCGCCGAAGAAATCATCAAGTTTGTGCGCGTGCACGATTGCGACCTGCTCGCCATGTCCACGCACGGTCATCGCCTGCTCGAAGATATCATCTACGGCAGCACCGCCACCAAAGTCCGCCACCACGTCGATATTCCTGTGTTGCTCGTGAAGGTGCCACGTGGCGGAAAAGGAAAATAACCAAAACGAGGGCAAAAATCACCCCACGCTATTTCAACACGTTACGCTTTGGGGACTGTCCCCAAAGCGTAACGTGTTGGAGTGGCGCGTGTTTTTTTACACCCGCCACGCGTGTTGCTTTTTCACAATTTCGAGCTCCACACACAAGAGGAACGTTGCGTGTCGGGCGAAAAATTATTATGCAGCCGCATGTCCGCGCCGCGACCAAAAGCCAACATCTATGTGTTGTTCGCGGGCGCAGGCCTGCAATTTTTTGCGGCGGTCGGTGGCATGGCGGCGCTCGGATTCTGGCTCGATGGCTGCTTTCGCACGACGCCGTGGCTGGCGGTCACGGGCGTGCTGCTCGGTTCCTGCGGCGGATTCTGGAATTTGTGGCGAATCGTTCAAATGGCGAATGAAGAATGATTTTTTTGTCCGATGTCCCTACGTCCTTATGTCGTTTATTTGGAGGGTGTCAGATTCATTTTGACGTAGGGACGTAAGGACGTAGGGACGCAAGGACATAAGGATGTAAGGACAAAAAAATGCTCATCACTCCCGCGCTATTTCTCGCCGCCACCGTTGTGCTAGTCGGGATCGGCTGGGGCGGGAAAATATTCTTGTCAGTGCTGGGGGGCGGTGTTATTGGCCTCGCGAATTTATGGCTCTGGCAGGGGTTGGTTGGCGGTTTGGTGCAATCGGTCAGCGGGGAATCCGCGCCAAAACTCGGTTTGCTGGCGCGCATGCTGGTAAAATTTCTTTTGCTGGCCGGTATGATCGTTGTCGCATTGAAAACGCCGGTCGATGTCGTGGGGCTCATGGCGGGATTTGGGAGTACGCTCGCGGGACTCGCGTGGCAGAGTTGGACAACAAAGGATAACGCATGTTGCTCTCTGAAGGACACGGATTCGGACTGATTCCCTGGTTTGCCGAACTGCTCGGCGGCAATGCGCATGAAGTGGCGGCGCAGGCCAATGTCATCGCGTCACTCCTCGTCGCGGCGTTTTTGTCGGTCAGTGTGTTTTTTGTGTGGCGGCGCGTGCGTCGTCCGGAAAATTATTTGGTCCCCGATGCGAAAATTAGTTTTACGAATTTTTTCGACGTGATTGTCGAATCGCTCGCGAAACTTATGGACGACGTCATGGGTCACGGCGGTCGCAAACATCTGCCACTCATCGGCACCATCTTTTTCTACATTCTCTTTTCCAACATGATCGGACTCATTCCCGGCATGGTTCCGCCCACCAGCGATTTGAACACCAATCTCGCCATCGCGCTCTCGGTGTTCATTTATTACAACTATTGCGGCATCAAGGCGCACGGCATTGGTCCGTATCTGAAACATTTCATGGGCCCCATGATCTGGATCGCGCCGCTTTTTTTCGTCATCGAAATTGTGAGTCACTGCGTGCGTCCGCTCTCGCTCTCGATTCGTCTGTTCGGTAACATGACCGCCGATCACGCGGTGCTGGGCGTCTTCACCGACATGGTCCCGCTCGGCGTGCCGGTGATTTTTTTAGGCCTCGGTTTGTTTGTGTGTCTCGTGCAGGCGTTTGTGTTTACGTTGTTGTCAGTCGTTTATATTGCGTTGGCTGAAGCGCATGTTGAGGAACATTAATGTGTCCCTACGTTCTTGCGTCCTTATGTCCCTATGTCTTTTAATTGAAGGTGACGGATTTGTTTTTGACGTAGGGACATAAGAACGCAGGGACGTAAGGACGATTGTAGTTAACCCCTGCGTCGTTCAGTGTTCGCATGAACCGCGCGAACGGTATTCGCACCGAGTGTAGTCGGCAGTAGCTCGACGGCGATTATCCCTCGCACGATGCGTGTGCGCAGCGCTCGATGCAACAACCAAGAAGGAGTCCGCATGAAAAAGCACGTCGTTGCAGTCGTCACGTTGGTCGGTTCCATGTTCGCCACGGTCGCCGCGTTTGCCGCCGAAGCGACTGGTGGTGCTGCCGCCGCTGGTGAAGGTCACGGTTTGGCGATTTTCGGTCTCATGCTCGGCATGGGTATCGCAACATTCGGTGGCGCACTCGGCCAGGGCAAGGCCGCCGCCGCGGCATTGGAAGGCATCGCCCGCAATCCGGGTGCCGCGAACAAAGTGCAAACGCCCATGATCTTGGGCTTGGCGCTCATCGAATCGCTGGTGCTTTTTAGTCTGCTGATCGCCTTCATTCTGCAAGGCAAGATCTAAGCGGTGCGCTTGTTTGATCTTGAAAACCCCCGCTGTGCCATGCGCGCAGCGGGGGTTTTTGTTTTTTTGCCTTGGTTGCACGGCCCTTGTCACTTGACACAAAACGACGTGCCAGTTACACACGCCCCTCTTTACGAGCCCCATCAGAAATAGGATTGAAAAAACATAGCGCCCGTAGCTCAGCTGGATAGAGCATCAGACTACGAATCTGAGGGCCGGCGGTTCGAATCCGTCCGGGCGCACAACGACTTTTCGCAAGAAAAGGCGTCCTCCATTTTCGATTTTCTATTATCCATTTTCTTCCCCGATTTTGCATAATGGGGTTGGCGAAAAGTCGGGAAAATAGAAAATCGAGAATGGAAAATAGAGGTTTTTTTAAAACAATGGCATTTCAATTCGAAAAACTTGAAGTCTATCAAAAGGCTCTTGATTGGGTTGAGGCCATCGAATTGCTTTGTGAATCTCTTAAGGGCAAAGTCTCTTACTCAATGATAGATCAACTTTCCCGTGCCTCTCTTTCCATCCCACTCAATATCGCCGAAGGTAATGGCCGCTGGCACAAAGGGGATAAACGTCAATTCTTTTGGATTGCACGTGGCTCCACATTTGAATGTGTTCCTATCATTCAGGTTTTACATCGGAAAAATTTACTCAACGAGCCACAATACGCCGGTTACTACGAACAGCTTGATGTGATTGCAAAAATGCTGACGAATTTGGTGAAGTCAGTTGAAGATTTGAGGAAAGAATGACTCATCTCATTTTACACGGTGCCATCATTTTATTCTTGGCCAATCTGATGGGATTTCCATTAGGACGAGCGTTCTGGTTACGGATTTTTAATAGGAACATTTATAGCAGCCGTAACAGGTCATCATGGCTTAAAGGTCAAAGGTCCGTTATCAAATTATTCTGCTTTTGCTTGCTACATGATTGGCATACTTGGTTCACTGATAGGCGTACCGTTAATTATTTGGGGAGCATTGAAGGCTTTTTAGACCACCAGCAGTGTTATTTCAACACACGCAGTTCTCAAAGCGTCCAGTTGGGTGCACAAAAATTTTGCTGCCGCAAAATTTTTCCCGAAGAACGAAAAACGTGAACGATGAACGAGTCTTTACGATGACCCAACAACGCATTCTCTGCTTCGGCGATTCGAATACGTGGGGCTATTCGCCCACGGACGGCGCGCGCTATCCGCAGCACGTGCGCTGGACAGGTGTCTTGCAACAATTACTCGGCGCCGATTATTGTGTGATTGAAGAAGGTTTGAACGGTCGCACCACCGATATCGATTACGCCGCTCGCCCTGGTCGCAATGGGCGCACGTATCTCGCACCCTGTCTCGATTCGCACGCGCCGCTCGATTTCGTGATTGTGAATCTGGGCGCCAACGATACGAAAGTGGAATTTGCTCGTTCTGCAGAAGCGATCAGTAACGCGATGGAAGGGCTGATTCGGCTGATTCGCGGGGAAGGCCTCGAACGACCGTCGCCCGGCGTGCAAATTATTTTGGTGGCGCCGTCGGCGATTCACGAAGGTGTCGGCGAGTATGGCGCGATGTTCATCGGTGCGAGTAAAAAAATCGCCACACTTGCCCAGCTCTATCGCGCGCTCGCGCAAAAATACGATCTGTTGTTCGTCGATTTTTCTGATGCGATTGTGCCAAGTCCACTCGATGGCGTCCACCTCTCCGCCGCCGCGCACCACACCATTGCGACCCTGTTGTGTGACGTGATTCATGGGGATCACTCGTAGCGGTTCGTCCGCCATCTTGCTCCCAAACCATCGAAGCAACTTTTCTCTCGTCCTGCCGATACCTACGGTATGAGTCGGGTGAGTGTGCCATCGCGTTCGGTGTCAGTACCTTGTGTCCAGCGGTCGGGAAGGTCGCGCCCGGCGCAGGTTTCCAGTGTGCTCGTTGTTGCGCAGGTTGCACCACCAGTCCCGTTCGCCGTGCCATTGTTATTTCTCGAACGCACCGGCGTGCGGGTCATTCGGCCGTGGACGCGAACGATTGCGGCAATCGATCTCGCGCTCTTTCGCGCGCGGGCCTGTTGGCTGGAAGTGCAGCAGTCAAAAATATTGCTGGATCCCCGCGTCTTCAGAACCCGCGTCTTGGCTCTTCGCACGAATGATGCGAAACGCATCGAGCAAAAATATCGGCAGCTCACGCGCTTGATGCTGCCTGAGGAACGTCGCCAGATTGATGCCGCGCATCTGTTCTGCACGGGCTATGCGGATGGGCGCTGTGGCCGCGTGAACGGGGCGATTTTTCGGCGCCTCGTGGCGGCGGCGCACGCGCGTGGCGCACAACGCCTGGCAGACATCGCGGAGGGGCGCGCGCCACGATTCGCCACACGGAATGCGGCGAAACAGTTTTTGCTCGATGTGCCGACGAGCGCGGGTCAAAAAATCTGCGTCCGTTTTTTTCATTTCTTGCTGCGCGTTACGCAGGAAGAGCGCGCAGAATTTCAGCGCATCCTGCACATGATCTGCCGCGCCTAGGATTTAGTCGACGAATTCTTTCCGCAACGCCGTCCCCCGCGCCAGCGCTTGTTTGGATCGTTTGCCGATGATCTCATCAAAAAGTTTTGGCGCAAGTCCGTACCCGGGGCGGATACAGCGCACGTTTTCTGTCGTGAATATTTCTCCCGCTTGCATGTCGCGCACCACATACAGCGAGCGACGAAATTGCAACGAACCACGTTCGGATTCCCCCGCGCCGTAACGCACGTCACCCAACGCCTCCCACGCGCGGCGACATTCCATCACGAGTTGTTGCATTTCCGCCGGTTCGAGTGAAAACGCCGCGTCGACGCCGCCCTCGCTGCGTGAGAGTGTAAAATGTTTTTCAATCACCGTGGCGCCGAGTGCAACACTCGCAATCGCGGCACCAATACCGGGTGTGTGATCGGAGAGTCCGGGCCACACAGAAAATTTTTCGCGCAGATCGGGAATCGTGCGCAGGTGCGAATCGCGGGGACTGGCGGGATACGTACTCGTACATTTCAGCAACACGATATCGCGCGCGCCCGCCGTGCGTGCGGTGTTCACGAGTTCGGCGACATCGTCCACGCGCGCCATGCCGATCGACGCGATGAGCGGTTTTTTTGTCGCCGCAATTTTTTGAATCAGCGCGAGATCGCCGTTCTCAAACGAGGCGAGTTTGTAGAGCGGCACGTGCAGTGATTCCAAAAAATCGACGGCGGTCGCATCGAACGGTGTGGAAAAACCCACGACGCCGTGTTCGCGACAGCGCGCAAACAGCGCCGCATGCCACTCCCAGGGCGTGTGGGCTTCGTTGTACAAATCATACAACGTGCGCCCGTTCCACAAACTCTGCGGATCGTTGATGACAAAATCGGACGTGCCGCAATCAATCGTGAGCGTGTCGGCGGTATACGTTTGCAATTTCACCGCATCGACACCACTCGCCGCCGCCGCATCAACAATCGCGAGCGCACGTTCGAGCGACTGATTGTGATTGCCCGCCATCTCCGCAATGACAAACGGCGGATGATCGCTGCCAATGGTGCGGGTGCCGAGGGGGATGGGATTCATGCGGATCTCCTGGCGATTGTGCGTTTGTTCTGACGTGCGGCGTGGGCATCCAACGCGCGACGCGTGCGATCGATTTCCTTCGCCAAAATTTTTTCGTTGGGCAGCGCGGTGCGATATTCAGCGGCGACAATTTTGTTGGGCAATCCGTCGAGTGCATACTTCACGACGGCCGCATTTTTTGCAGCGCACAAAATCAATCCGACCGGCGGATTTTCATCGGCATGTGTCCAATGGGTTTTGGCGTAATTGAGATAGAGATGCAATTGACCGACATCGGTGTGCGAGAAGCGACCCAGCTTCAGATCGATGAGCACCAGGCAGCGCAGCCGACGATGATACAGTACGAGATCCACGCGAAACCATTCGTGTCCCAGGCGCAACCGTTTTTGTCGTGCGACAAACGTAAAATCAGCGCCCATTTCCAAAATGAATGTTTCCAAATGTTGAATCAACGCGTTCTCTAGATCGGTTTCAGAGTATTCATCTTTGAGTCCCAGGAATTCGAGCACGTACGGTTCGCGAATCATTTGCTCCGGTGTGATGATGTCGTTGGTTCGTGCGAGTGCTCCTTTGCGGAGCATGCGGGATTTGTCGCGCGAGAGGGCGGTGCGTTCGTAAAATTGTGAATCGATTTGTCGTTCCAACTGACGAACCGACCATCCACCGCGCAGCGCCTCTGTTTCGTAGAAATGGCGGGCGTGAGTATTCGTGACGGGAATTAATCGTGTGTAATGCGTCCATGACAACGGAAAACAGTCGGCCAATACGGTGAGTGAAGATTTCCGAATCAGTGATTCGGAAATTGCGCGTTGGCGCGTGGCAGGAGATTTCCGAATCACTGATTCGGAAATCTTTGGGGTGGGCCAGGTGAGATAAAAGCGCCGCATCATTTCCAGATTGTCGACGGAAAATCCGCGTCCGCAGGATTTGGTCAAGTCCCGTGAGAGTTGCAGCAGCAGCGTGGCACCATAGTCGGCGCGATGGTGTCCCTGTTGCTCGAATTGCACCATGCGATGGCCGATTTCCCAGTAGGTGGCCGTGAGCACCGCATTAACGGACCGCGCCGCCTGCCGCCGCGAATCGGCAAAGAGTTCGCGGAGTGACGAGGCCAGGCGTTTGTACGATGCGGTGGTCCGCCGATTTTTTTTTCGGGCGGTCATCGTGAAAGCCGTAGCAGGCGCGCGCAGACCCGACAACAAATTTTGTCGTGCATCTTTCGCGCAAGTCCTTTATTTGCGATCAGGGACGATTGAAAAAAATACTGCGCCCATAGCTCGTCGTTTCGCGCGCACTGGCAAAGCCAGATGCTTGCTACAGTCAGGGGGCGCATCGCTCCCCCTGAAACCCCCATCGTGGGGAAGCGATTGAAAAAAATACTGCGCCCATAGCTCAGCTGGATAGAGCATCAGGCTTCGAACCTGAGGGTCGGGAGTTCGAATCTCTCTGGGCGCACCACGTAAAAAAATGGCCCCAATGGGGCCATTTTCACGTGGCTTTACCCGACGGGTAAAGCCACGTGCTTTGCGAAGCAAAGTTTACGTGAGCCCCGTGGAAAATGCGTGCGCATTTTCTTTACGGGGCGGGGCTACTTTGTATAGGTATCAGCGATGTTTTACGTGTATGTTCTTCACAGCGAAAATGATCGCAAACTCTACACGGGGTTCTCACGGGACTTGAAACAGCGAATCCAATACCATGAACAAGGAAAAGTCACTTCAACGAAAAATCGTCGACCGTTGAAGCTTATTTATTACGAAGCATATTTTCTCGAAAAGGACGCCAAATCGCGGGAGATTTTTTTGAAAAGCGGATCAGGGAAGAAATATTTAAAAGCGCAGCTGCGCACATATTTTCAGGAGCATCCTTGGGAGTAATTCCCCCGAAGATCAAGAACGAACCCCGTCGCAAATTTTCGTTCACGTGGATCGTGGTTCGTTCTGCGGGAAGAAAGGAATCATGCAGACTACAACCCTCTGTCTTCTTTCCCTGCTCTTTCTTCCGCAGATTACCGTCGCGCAATCGACCGCGATCACCAGCATCTATACGTCCCTCGCGCAAAAAGATTGTCGCCTTCTGGCCCAAGGTCGAGGCGAGGAGTCTTGGATTGAGCGCGAATGTCCGGGCAGTGCGGGCTACAAGCTGGTACTGACAGACGACGACTTGCGTCAGTCGATTACCGTTGTGACTCCGCAAGGAAAAAAATATCCCCTGAATTATGATGAAACGATCACCGGAAAATTCTCGACGCTGGGGAAAAAGGCGGAGTGGCGGGTCGTCCAGAACGGAGGAAAGATTTTTCCTCAAGCCTTGATCGTACGAGTCTCCACAAGAAAGCCCGAGACCGAGGAAGCGGTGGACTATCTCGCCGTCGCCAAAATTACGGACACGGAAATTTGTGTGACGGATCGGATCGAACCGGGTCCTCGCAGCAACGAGCAGGCGCGGGAAGCGGCGGGTCGTTCGATGCGCCGAAGTTGTGTGAAAACTGTTGCGCGCCAATAACTCAGCTGGATAGAGTACCTGGCTTCGAACCAGGTGGTCGGGAGTTCGAATCTCTCCGGGCGCACAGAAAATTTGGCGCAGACAAATTTTCTCCGAAGAACGAACCACGTGAACGAAGAACGAGTCACGCCGCTGAGATGTTTTTAAAAATTGGGACACCCATGCGCAATGAGATATGTCTTGGTGTGTACGACGTCGCCTGAAAATGTTTTAAAATTTTCGCCCATCATTTCTACCAACACGCGATCGACTTCCTTTCCATCGCCGCCCTTGAGGAGTTTGGTCGGATCCACGCCAACGGGCGCGTTATCAATGGGCGCATCGGCCCACACCGAGGGAAAAATTGAAGGTATGAAAATCAGTGTCGCCAGCAACAACAACCGCCTGTGTTTCAGCATATTTTCCATCCTTCCATTTTTTAATTCTGTTTAGGATCGATCATCAGTCTATGGTAGCAGACTCTGCGCATCGGAACGTAAAAAAAGCAGTCGGAGGACCGGCCCGCATGAAATTCCATCATTGGTGTCCATTCATCCTTACTCTATGTTTTGCATCGCACCTCGCCCACGCCGCAGCCCCGCTCACGTTGCAAGCGTGTTACGATCTGGCGTTGCGGCGCAGTACGGCGGTGGAAATTTCGGAAAGTGAAATTGTGGCGTCGGCGGCGCGGTATGCGCAAGCGCTCGGTACGGCGTTGCCGCACATTGCGTTTCGCGCCACCGAATTTCTGCAAGACAGCGGGGCGTCTGGGGCGTCGCTCTCAAATTCCTTTGCACGGACGAGTCGGCCAGAATTGGCGTTTACGGCCACGCAGGCGCTGTTTCAAGGGATGAAGGAATTTCAGTCGCTGCGGATTGCGAAGGCCGATGCGGCGCGCGTGAAATTATTAACCGAGGATGCGCGACGACAACTCTTCGCCGATGTCGCGACCGCATTTTTTACCGTGGCGCGTATCGAACAAGATTTGCGCACCATTGCACAATTACTGCGCGTGGTGCGTTCGCGCGAAGCGGTGTTGGTCACACAAGTCGGATTGGGAAAATCGCGCGAGAGTGAACGTCTGGCGCAATCAACCGATCGCGCGTTGTTGGCGGCGGAATACGAACGGCAACTCGGCGCGAAAAAAATCGCGTATGAAATGCTGGCGTTTCTCACCGGAAAAAATCCGCATCCGCCGATTACGTGGGAACACCGCCGCCGTGCGGGCGTGGGACGCGTGCAAGAATATCTGGGGCACGCCGAACAACGCCCCGACGTCCAGGCCGCGCAGCACGCGGTTGCGGTGGCGAAGGGGTTTATCAATGTGCAACGCGGCGATTTGTGGCCGCGCGCGGATCTGGGGGCGAATTACTATCCGTATCGTGTCGGGTTTCAGCAAGACATCCATTGGGATCTGCAATTGCAACTCAGTGTGCCGGTGTTTCATTGGGGCACGATCGGTCAAGTGCGTGAGGCGCGCGCGCAATGGCAGCAGGCGATTTATCAGGCGGAAAATCGCAGTCGCACCGCGCGCACCGAAATCGAACGCGCGTATCAATCGTTGCAGACTACGCAACGCACGCTGTCGGAATACGATCGCGCCGCGCACATGGCCGAGCAAAGTTATGCCGCGCAGGAATCCGATTTTCAATTGGGGGTCGTCACCAATCTGCAAGTGCTGCAATCGCAGCGCAGTATGCTCGATGCCCTGCGACTGCGGAACGGCGCGCAAGTGCAGGCGTGGTTGGATTGGACCGCACTGCAAGTCACCGCGGGACTCTTGCCATGAATCTCTCCGACTTTTCGATTCGCCATTCGGTGTTTACCTGGATGTTGCTCGCCGCGTTGGTGTTGTTCGGTGGCATCGCATTTTTTCGAATGGGCGTGAGTGAAATGCCCGACGTCGATTTTCCGGTGCTCACCGTGCAACTCAATTACCAAGGCGCCGCGCCCGAGGTCATGGAAGCCGACGTCGTCGATCTGGTCGAAGAATCGGTCATGACCGTGCAAGGCATTCGCGGAATTTCGTCCTCCGCGCGTCAGTCGCAGGCGACCGTGACCATTGAATTTGAGCTCGGTCGCAACATCGATGCGGCGGTGCAAGAGGTCCAGGCGAAACTGGCGCAGGCGGCCCAGCAACTGCCGAAAGATCTCGATCCGCCGATTGTGTTGAAAGTGAATCCCGACGATCAACCGATTCTGTGGATCTCGCTGACCGGCGATCGTCCGCTGCCGGACATCATGGCGTACGCGCGCGATCATTTGAAAGATCAGCTGCAAACCGTGACTGGTGTCGGCGATGTGTTTTTGGGTGGCTACATTCCGCCCGCGCTGCGCGTCTGGATCGATCCGGTCAAACTCGCCGCGCACGAACTGACTGCGCAAGATGTGCTCGATGCGATCACGCGTGAACACGCGGAGGTGCCGGCGGGTCACATGGAAAACGATACGACGGAAATTAATATTCGCGCGATGGGCGAGGCGCGCACGCCGCAGGAATTTGCACAAATCCTCATCGGGCGCCGCGGCGCGCAATCGATCTTCACACCGATTCGGTTGGGTGACGTGGCGCGCGTGGAGATGGCGCTCGACGACACGCGGCGCTTGTCGCGCACACAGGGCACACCGTCGGTGGGTTTGGGTATTCGCAAACAGCGCGGCACCAATGCCGTGCGCGTGGCGGACGCCGCAAAGGCGCGACTGGCGCAACTGCAAAAGGCGCTGCCACCCGGATTGGGATTGGTGATCAATTTCGATTCGACACGTTTCATTCGCGCGACCACGCAGGAGATGAAATTTCACTTGGTGTTGTCCGCACTGCTCACCGGCATCGTCTGTCTGTTATTTTTGGCGTCGATTCGGTCCACGTTTAATATTTTGCTCGCCATGCCCGCCTCGATCGTCGGCGCGTTTCTCTTTTTGTATCTCTTCGGATTTACGCTCAACACGTTCACCTTTCTCGGATTGATTTTGGCGATCGGGATCGTGGTCGACGATGCGATCATGGTGCTGGAAAATATTGTGCGCCACCGCGAGATGGGGAAAGACGCGTGGACCGCCGCCGCAGACGGGGCGCGGGAAATCGGTCCGGCGGCGATTGCTACGACGCTCGCGCTGATTGCCGTGTTTGTGCCGGTCGTGTTCATGCCCGGTGCGATTGGCACCTTTTTTTATCAGTTCGGCATGACGATTACCGTGACGGTCGCGTTGTCGCTACTCGCCGCGCTCACGCTCACGCCCATGCTCTGTGCTCGCGTACTAGTACATGAGCACGCCGACGGTCGTTGGGCGCAGGTGGTGAATCGGTGGTTCGGTGCACTCATGACGCACTATCGGCGCTTACTCGCGCGCTGTCTGCGGCATCGCGGACTGGTGATTGGCGGCGCGGCGCTGCTGTTTGTGGGTTCACTCTTTTTATTGCTCTTTGTGCCGAAGGAATTTGTGCCGGCGCAGGATCAGAGCATGTTGCTCGCACGGTTTCAAACGCCGGTTGGTTCTTCCATCGATTTTACCGATGCACAATTGGTGGCCGTCGATAAAATTATCGCCACGCATCCGGAAGTGGAGCACAGTTTTTTTGCGATCGGCGGATTTGGTGGCGGAGAAATTAATACCGGCATGATGTTCCTGACTCTGCAACCGCCCGCCAAGCGGCCTGTGGTGCCGTCTTTAGGGCATCGTCCTTCGCAGCAGGAGATCATGGAAATCTTGCGCAAAGAAACCAACACCATTCCCAATCTGCGCGCCTCGTTTCAGGATTTATCGATGCGCGGGTTTGCGGCGCAGCGCGGGTATCCGGTGGAGTTCACCGTGCGCGGTCCCGAATGGGACAAACTCGCCGACATCGCGCAACAGTTGGTGACGCGTATGAAACAGAATCCGTTTTTTGTCGACGTCGACACCGATTATCAGATGGGCCAACCGGAGATCGAGATCCTGCCGCGTCGCGCGGCCGCCGCCGAGCGAGGGGTGAGTGTCGCTGACATCGGTCACGTCATCGACGCGATGATCGGTGGCGTGCGCGCCGGAAAATTTTCGCAAGGCGGACATCGCAACGATATTCGTGTGCGCGTCGAAGCGGTCGGACGACAAACCAGCGACGACATTTTGCGATTGTCGGTGCGCAATCGCTACGGCGAGTTGGTGTCGATGCGCGATCTGGTCGACGTGCATGAAGTAAAAACGCTCAACACGATTACGCGCCGCGATCGCGAACGCGCGGTCGGCGTGTTTGCGAACGTCGGCCGCAATCACGCGCAGGCCGCGGCGTTGGAAGAGGTGAATCGACTGGCGAAGGATATCGTGCCCGACGGGTATCGCGTGGTGTTCACCGGATCGGCGCAGGCGTTCACCGAGGCGTTCCAGAGTTTGATCTTTGCGTTGTGGCTCGGAATTATTGTTGCGTACATGGTGCTGGGCAGTCAGTACAACAGTTTCATTCATCCGCTCACGGTGTTGCTGGCACTTCCGCTCAGTATTTCCGGTGCGTGGCTCGCATTATTTCTCACGCACAAATCGCTCAACATGTTCAGTTTCATCGGCGTGATTCTGCTCATGGGGATTGCGAAAAAAAATTCCATCCTGCTCGTCGACTTCGCGAATCAGCGTCGCCGTGAAGGCCTGCCGCTCAACGAAGCGCTCCTGACCGCATGCCCCGCGCGTTTGCGGCCGATCCTCATGACGAGTCTTGCCACCATTGCCGCCGCGATTCCGCCCGCACTCGGCATCGGCCCCGGCTCCGAGACGCGCATTCCCATGGCGATGGTCGTGATCGGCGGCGTCATGCTCTCCACCATCCTCACGCTCTTCGTGGTGCCGTGCGCGTATAGTGTGATGGCGCGCTGGGAGAAACCGGGTCGTGCGTCGTGAGTTGCGGGTTGTGAGTTGTGTCGACGCCACAGAGGTGGGTATCAGATCTGTGTATGCACCACGGTGTACACGCCATCAGTACCATGCACGGTACTCGCAACACGACCATTAGGATCATGCGATGCCGCCCCAAAATATTCGTTCATCATGCCGCGTGTGTCGGCATTGTCGGGGACGATGACAATCGGCAATGTGATGCCTTGCTTCCGGTATTCATCGACAATGCGTGTGGCGGTGGTGGCATTCAAGACCGTGCCCTTCGGAACGCTCACCACGAGACAATCGTCTTTGCCGTGCATCGCATCAATCAATCCACCACCATCGGTGACGACGAGCGCATTGTTGCCGAGTTGAATCACGTTGGATCCGTAAACCGGGATTTGTCCAGAACCATCGCTGCGCTGCGGGCGAACGGGTTCCCGATGCCCACCACTCAGGTGCGTGACCGCTTCATAGATTTTTCCGCGCGTCGCATCGGAAGTGCCATCAATCGCCACCGGCAAGTGTGATTTGTCGGGGCGTCCGTTCGGGGGCAGAACGAACGTCACGGTGTTTCCTGGGTTGGTGGGTGTTTTTTCGTCCACCACATTATAACCGTCGTTACGTAGTTGCTCGATGAATTGTGGCGAGCCATCCATGACGACCACGATGGGTCGCCCATCTGCGGATGCCGCTCGTATCGCCGCGTTGAATTTTGCCCTGTTGGCCGCGCCCGTTTTTCCGTCCAACGTGACCGTACGCACAACGCCTCGCGGTTTGTGGGCTGTCGCAAACCGGCTCATACCACGCTGGATACCTGGTGTTTGCGGCGCCGTCGGACCGGCGGACTGCGTGCTGTAGCCGTCGGTCGGTCTGGTGGCAATTGGCGGCGCGCTGGTTTTCGTGCGCACGGGCGTTCCGGGTGCCGCTGGAGTGGTTGGCGGTGTGTTGTTTGTTGGAGTGCGCGGCGTCGGTGCGGTCACGAGATCCATATCTTCCTCCTGATGTAAATTAATTTCGTGTGCGGTGCGTGATGCGATACGGTGTCTTGGTCACCGTGTTTTTTGTGTCGACCGTGTTGGTAATCCAGTGACCTTCTTCGTGAGAAATTGGTCCGAACAAACGATCCATGGCGGCGTTCGTATCGCTGTTACTGCTGACCACGACAATCGGTACAGTCACACCTTGTTTGCGATAGTGCGCAGCAATGGTCTGCACTGCCTCTGCGGAGTATTCAGTTGCGGGGATGCTAATGACCAGGGCGTTGTTTTTCCCTTTCATCGCGAAATCCAGATCGGCCGCGTTGTCGACACCGACCGCGTTGTTGCCGATCTGCACGGCCGCGTTTGAATATGCCGTTGGCGCGTTGTCTGCGGTTGGTGCCGTGCCCGCGGGTTGCGCGGCGGCGTGTACTGTGCCGCCCAAGCCTTCATACGCCGCCTGAATTTTCTGATGCGAGGCATCGCCCGCACCCACAATTTTTTGCGTCTGTGCCAATGCATCGCCATTTTTCCCGGGCACAAAAAAATGCACGGTGGCATCGCGTTCTTTGCTGCGACCAATCTCGATGATCGCGGAGCTGGCGCGTAGTTGCGTCCCGGCGGGTACGACCAGTGTAAGCGGAATGCTGGCATGCGGGTTCGCATCGCCGCCGAATTGTTTTTCCCACTCAATATCCATCTCGAATCCACTATTTTCCACATACACCACGTTGTACCCTTCGCGTTCCAATTGATCGCGCAGATCGTGGCAGTTGTGGCACCAATCCCCGCCAAACACGAGTACCACGGGACGGCCGTCTTTCGAGGCGGCGCGCCACGCCGCGTTCACTTGGCCGATTTTTGCCGAGTGGCTGGTGTGGTCTCCGAATTTTACAGTGGTGACCTTGCCGGTCGTGTCTGAGGACGTCTCGCGTTGCGCCGTGGGCGGTGTCCTGCCAAATCGACTCAGCCCGCGATGCGCTGTCGGTGTGGGTGGGGCGCCGGCCTGCATGCGCGGCGGGGCGCTGGCGTAGCCAGATCCTGCGGACGGAGCGCCTGGTTTGGCGGGCGGTGGTGTGGGTGGAGTCGGCGGTGGGACTTCGGACGCTGTACGGTATGGGACGTTGGGCCCTGTGCCATATACCACGGTAACGTTTGAGTTCGTCGGTTGCATTGGTGCGGTCATATAATGTGTCTCCCCGTTTGATTATCGGTGCGACGGGGAGGTAGAGTTGTGTGAATGTCGAATAAAGATTTTTTACTCCGTCTTGCGCCTAATTTACTCCGTCTTGCTTCGAGGGGCTGGCGAGGTGGGGTTTATTGATGGTGCTGTTAACCGGCGACCGGTCCCTGGCGACGTCGATGCAAAAAATAAAGATTTTTTTTACTCCGTCTTGCGTCTTGCGCCTAATTTACTCCGTCTTACTTCGGGAGGGCTGGCCGGGTGGGGTTATAATGGGTCTCGGACGGTGCAGTCCAAAAGCGCTGCCTCTAGCGTGGCGTAACGAAACACGTAACCCAGTTCCTGCGCGCGTTCCGGCATGACACGTTGGCTCGCCGTGAGGGCGCAACTTTGTGCGCCCAGCGCGAGCGACAAGATCCAGCGCGGCACGTGACACCACGCGGGGCGATGCAATAGGCGGGCGAGGGTGCGTGTGAATTCGGCGTTGGTGACCGGCGCAGGCGCGACGGTGTTGATTGGGCCGGCAGCGCGGTCGCACGTGAGGAAGAATTCGATGAGCCCGCACACATCGTCGATGTGAATCCAACTCATCCAGTGCTGACCGTTACCAAACCGTCCGCCGAGACCGAACCGAAAAATCGGGAGCGTGCGCGCGAGCATGCCGCCATTTTTTCCGAGCACCACGCCGAGTCGCAAACACACCACGCGCGTGCCGCTTCGGTGCGCAGCGAAGGCCGCCGTTTCCCAATCGTGACAGACCGCTGCCAAAAAATCATCGCCCCGCGGCGAACTTTCATTCACAAAATTTTCGCCACACGCGCTGCCGTAATATCCAACGCCCGAGGCATTGATAAATAATTTCGGCGGACGCATGCACTGCGCGATCGCGTTCGCTAATGCTGTTGTTGTGCGGACGCGACTGTCACGAATGCGCGTACGTTGCGCGTCCGTCCAGCGTTTGCCGATGACTGGTTCTCCCGCCAAATTAATCACGGCGTCGATTGTTTCGAGCAAGGACTGCGAAATTGTATCGATAGTTTTGCGCGACACCAGATGACACGTGTGCCCGACGCGCGTGAGCTGCGCCAGGAGATGCGTTCCAATAAATCCGGTGGCGCCGGCGAGGAGAAGATTCATGGGGATGACTGCGGGACTCGTGGCACGAACCACTTCAGATCAACACGCGCACCGCTTCGATGCGTTCGAATTCCAGTGTGGCGCAGTCGTCGCCGTCGAGGACGGTGGCGAATCCATTCTCGATATTCACCGTGGTGAGCGTGCCCGTGTAGGCAATGCCAAAGGCGATGACCTCAACGCGTTTTCCGCGCGCTTCCATCAGGCCGGAAATAATTTCGTCTTCGGAAATACTCATCTCGAGGGCGTCATTGGTGGGAGATTTTGGGATAGCAGATTTCATGAGCGCGCTTTAGCGAAAGACGGGGCACGGGTCAAGGGGTCAGAACGCATGGGGTCATGACCCATTGACCCTTTTGACCCTGTGACCCTTCTCTTGACCCCGTACCCTCAATCATGCAACGGGCATACGCATGAGAATGACCGATGCCCACGCATTGCACCACTTCACCCACACGCCGCTCGCAGAACTGTGCGCGCTGGCGCACGCGCGCCGGTGCGAATTTTTGCCGGGCGACCAGGCGAGTTATCTGGTGATGCGCATTGTGAGTTACACCAACGTCTGCGTGGCGGATTGCTCCTACTGCGCCTTTTATCGCCGACCGAATCATCCCGAAAGTTACACGCTCTCGCACGCACAAATTTTTGCGAAGCTCGACGATTTGCGCGCGCACGGTGGGACGCTGGTGGCGATGGAAGGTGGCTTTAATCCCTATTTGCGCATCGAACATTATGAAAAAATGTTTCGGGCCGTGCGGGATCGCTATGGCGATGCGTTGGAAATCTACGGACCGACGATTGTGGAGGTCCTATTCATCGCGCGCGTCTCGAAGATTTCGCTGGAGACGGCACTGCATCGCCTGCGCGACAGCGGTCTGCGCTGGATTCCGGGCGGCGGTGCGGAAATTCTGACCGACGAGTGGCGCAAAAAACTTTCGCCAAAAAAATATTCGGTGCAGGAATATCTGGACGGTATGCGCGTTGCACAACGCTTGGGATTTGGCACGACCGCCACGATGGTCATGGGTTTCGGCGAGGGTTTCGCGGCGCGGGTTGAACATTTGCGTCACGTGCGTGATTTGCAAGACGCGACCGGCGGCTTCGCGAGCTTTCTGTTGTGGACGTATCAAAGCGATCACACCGCGCTGGGTGGCGTGCGCACCAGCAACGAGGATTATTTGCGCAGCGTCGCGGTCGCGCGCTTGTATCTCGACAACATCCCCGTGATTCGCGCGTCGTTCCTGACCCAGCACGCGAGCGGTCCGCTGGCGTTGCGCGCCGGTGCGCACGATTTCGATATCGCACTGGAAGATCAGGTCACGCAACAAGCGGGCACGGTGCTGGAAACCAATGTGGCGCGTGTACTCGATTGGGTGCGCGCGGCGGGCATCACGCCGGTGCGAAGGGATGTGTTTCCGGTGATGCGTATGTCTGATTCGGGGGGTGTGCAAGGCAAGACGGAGTAAACAACATCTATTGTGAATTTTATGAATTCACAAGACGGAGTTCACAACTTCGCATCCACATTCCGGACATCTGAATACTTTGGTGCTGATCAGGATACGAGAAAACACTGAAATCTCGTGTGTTGTGCGTTGGCTCATCTTTTGCTTTGCATCGCTTCGTGCCATCGGTGCCTCGTTCAGCGATTCTGGGAGATGACTGTTACTTTCATGTGACATGGCAATGCCATAATCAAGATTGGCTGCTCGCCGAGCCGTGGGCCAAGCAGCTGTATTACGATCTGCTCCGGCGCTACAAAGACCGCTACAATGTGACGATTTATGCGTACTGCTTCATGGATAACCATCCGCACTTGTGCGGGCATCTCGCCTCGCGCGAATTGTTTTCCGATTTTTTCCGCGTCGTGAATTCATTATTTGCGCGGATCTATAATAAACGAATGGGGCGTCGTGGGCAGGTCGTGATGGACCGGTTCAAATCTCCCTGCATACAAACGGATACAGATTGCTTGCGGTTGATGCGGTATCTTGACCTCAATCCATTGCGTGCAGGTAAGGTGAAACATCCGCAAGACAACGAATGGTCGTCGTATGCGTTCTACGCGCATGGTGCAGATGATCCGTTGATTACGGCGGCTCCGTCATATTGCGGCTTGGCGGAGACGAATGCTGAGCGGCAAGCGGCGTATCGCAGTATCGTCGCCGAGTTGTTGGAGACCGCTGCTCATACGCAACAAACTTTCTCGCATACGCCATTCATTGGGAATCCGGAATGGGTGCTGGCGAAGCGGTCGGAGCTGCAGAATATACGAGCGGCTTTGTTTCGGCGCTGGCAGGCGAGGTTTCGCGAGCGATACGGTATCAAACAGCACGCAAGTTTTGTCTCCATGGTATCATGACAACGCGGTGCAGGCAGCTCCGTTTCGATTGTTTTCATGTAGGCGCGCTATACGTGATCTGTAGTGACTCGCACAGCGGCTGATCTGCTAATTGCCACATTCCGAGCACGCCTTCACACCGTTCCCGCCACAGTATGCGGCGCTATGCACACATAAAGTCGAATGTGAGTCGTTAGAGCTCCGTCTTCAAATTGAATTTTATTTTACAACTCCGTCTTCAATTTTTTTCTTTATCACTATTCAAGTCGACGCCGCCGGAATACCATAAGACGGAGTTCCACAAGACGGAGTTCATCCGCGCCTCGCTCCCGGCAAGCGTTGCAGCCAGGTGAGTTGATCGAAGAGCGCGGCGGCGTCGCTGCGTTGGCTGCCTAAATGTTGCAGCAGGTACGCCAAATATTCTCCAACATCTGCGAGGCCGATGCGCAGTCGCATGCTGTGCCAGGTGCTCATGACGGCGCTGGGGGTGCGGTCGGCGGCGCAGAGTGCGGACAGCAAACGCGCGCGCAGCGTGGCATACGGCGCGTTGTGCACGCTGAAGGTGTGGGCGTTGCGACGCAACAACGACGCGGCCAGGCGCGGTGCGCCTCCCAGGTACGCCGACAAGCCGGCGAGCATGCCACAATCTTCCACCACCCGAAAATCATCACCCGCCGCGATGGCGAGCCGCATGCATGCCTCGAATTGATTCGCGGCGCGGCGCGGATGTCCCGCATGCACGGCGTCTTGCGCGCGGGTCCACGCCCGTAATGCGCGCGTATTGTATTGCTCACTGCGATCGCGGGAGAGCGCGATGAGATTGAGCGGCGGGGAAATGGTCTCGAGTAAATCGTCGCGACATGCGATACCCAAACGATGCATGCGATTGGCCACATCGCAGTTATTTCGGAAGATCATATCGGCAGCACCCAACATGAAAATCCCGCCGACGATGCTGCGCACATGGTTCAGCCAGGCCAGCGGCGCGGGTTTGAGTTCAGGCCATATCAGTAGGATTGGGCCGGCAATGAGCGGGATGAAAACGGTTGCGTACGCTGCTGTGGATGGCAAGGCCTGCGCAAATCCGCGCGCCCACAGGCGCGCCAGGCGACCCGGTTGCCAACGCGAGAGCGCGGCGGGCTTGGGTTCCGACAAAACGACCGCATCAAAAAAATTGCGCTGCACCGCCAGCCGCCGCTCGCCCAGCGCACGTGCCACTGGACTGACGGGCTTGGGCAGTACGTGCAAATCGTGGCGTGGCGGTTGCAACATGATGCTGTCCGCTGCGTGTTACAACACGCTGACCACTTCCAGTACCGCTTCGTAACTGCCAAACGGTGGAAAAATATATGCGCCCTGTACGCGCGGATGTTTTTTGGCGGCGACGAGGGATTCTTGGGCGATGCGAATTCCTTCCTGTCGCTGCGCGTCTTTGGTGGGGGCGCGGCGCATGCGTTCTAATATGTCGGTGGGGATTTGCATGCCGGGGACTTCGTTGTGCAAAAATTCCGCGTTCTTGAGTGACGCCAGCGGCAGAATGCCCACAAACAATGGAATGGCGGGCAGGTGCGCAGTGCGATCCAGGAACGCCACGAGCATTTCCGGATCGTAGACCGGTTGCGAAAACACATATTCCGCGCCCGCCTGAATCTTCTTTTCGAAGCGTGCGATTTCCAAATCGAGATTCGCTGATCCCGGATTGCATCCGCAGCCGAGCAGAAATCCGGCGGCTTCACCGATCGATTTCCCGGAGAGGTCGAAACCGTGATTCATCATGCGCGTAAAATGGAGCAAGCCAATCGCATCGACATCGAAGACCGCGGTGGCGTGCGGAAAATTGCCCATCTTGGGTGGATCGCCGGTGATGATCAGCAGATTGCGTTCGCCCAACGCGTGCGCACCGATCAAATCCATCTGCATGCCGAGCAAATTCCGATCGCGGCAACAATAATGAATCACGGTTTCGATCGGGACTTCGTCGCGAATGCGGGCCGCCAGCGCCATGGGACTCATGCGCGCAATCGCCCGCGCGCCATCAGCAATATTCACCGCGTCGATACCGTGTTCATGCAGAAATCGTGCGCCCTCGATGGTTTTGCACGGGTCGAGTCCGCGCGGTGGTTCGATTTCCACACTGATCTGAAATTTTTTCGTGAGGTGCGCCGCGAAACGACTTTTCTGCGCCTGCGCAATGGGCGTGACGTTCGGTTGCGCAGGTGGCGGTTCGAGTGTGATCGGTACGCGCGTCGACGGCACAATCGAGCGCAAATATTTGCGCATCTCGGCGATTTCGGCGGGCGTCGTGCCGCAACAACCGCCCACCAGATTCGCACCGGCCAATACCAAGCGGCGCGCGTATTCGGCCATATATTCCGGTGACGCCATGTAGATCGTGCGACCTTCCACGACTTGCGGCAATCCGGCGTTGGGCATGGCGGAAATTTTTGCGTCGGTAACGGCGCGCATGCGCTCCACTATGTGTACCGCGGCCTCGGGGCCATTCACGCAATTGGTGCCGATGACGGCGACACCCCACGACGTCATGGCACGCGCGGCTTCTTCCGGTGTGACGCCCACAAAATCGCCGCGAATGTCGTCGAAGCGAAACGACATCGAGGCAATGATTGGTTTGTGACTGACCGATTGCGCCGCACGACACGCGATTTCTAATTCTTCCAGCGACAAAAATGTTTCGATGATGAAACAATCGACGCCTGCGGCATCGAGTACGCGAATTTGTTCGGCGAAAATATCGTGCGCTTCTGCGCGACTCAAACGACCGATCGGGGCGAGCGGCACGCCCAGTGGTCCCACCGAACCCGCGACATACGCGCGTTCCCCGGCGGCCTCGCGCGCGAGCGTGACGCCCGCGGAATTAATCGACGCGACTTTGTCTTCGAGTCCGTAGCCCGCGAGCGCCCAGCGATTCGAGCGAAACGTGTTGGTCTCGATGAGTTCCGCGCCCGCATTGACATAATCGCGATGGATGCTCGCAATCAGATCGGGATTGGAGAGATTGAGTTCATCGAAGCAGCGATTAATAAAAACGCCATGCTCATAAATTTGCGTGCCCATGCCGCCATCGGCCAGGAGGACGTGATTATCGAGTGTGGTGAGAAAATTTTTCACTAGAGTCTTCTTCCCAAAAAATCGTCGAGTGTCTTCGCCTGCAGATATGGATTCTGCGCGCGTTCCGCGGTAATGGTGCTGGTGGGCGACGGACCGTAATCGTGTCCCGGGTAGATCATGGTGATGTCGGGGAGTGTGGCGAGTCGTTGGAGTGAATGAAACATCGCGCGCGGATCGGAGGTGGGCAAATCGACGCGACCGCAGGCCTGCACGAACAATGTGTCGCCGGAGAAGCAACCGCCATCGACGAGAAAACATTGTCCGCCGGGCGAATGACCGGGCGTATGCCAACACTGCACCGCGACGTTGCCGATCATGATGGTGTCGCCGTCGCTGGTGGTGGTGATCTGGTCGGTGATGTCGGAAATAATGTCGCGTTCGGCGGTATGCACGTACACGGGCGCGCCGGTGAGGGTGTGGACTTCACCGATGGCACCAATGTGATCGAAGTGGGTGTGCGTGAGTAAAATGTGCGTGATGCGAAAACCCGCGGCGGTGGCGTTGTCGCACAGCGCGCGACCTTCCCAGCCCGGATCAATCAACGCGGCGGTCTTGCTGACGGGATCGCCCAACAGATACGAAAAATTTGCCATCGGTCCGACGGCGTATTGAAATATTGTGGCAGCCATGAGGACTCACTCTTTCCGGGTTAAAAACTTTTCCACACTCAGCGCCGCCATAGCGCCTTGCGCGGCGGCAATGACGGGGATTTGCGGTTCACCACACAATACATCGCCGCAGGCAAAGACGCCCGGCGCGCTGGTGGCGAGTTGCTCGTCGACCAAAATATTTCCGGTCGTGCCTCGTTCTACTGCGGTGCCCAAATACGCGGCGTCGACATGATGCGGATGATGGTACAAAAAAATCGCCTGACTCGGAATGATTTTTTCCTGTCCGCCGCTCAAGACGACGACGTCCGTTACACTGGGATTCCCGCGAATCTCTTTGAGACTCGCACTAAAGTGCGCGTGAATTTTTTCGGATTTTTGCAATTGAGTTTGCAGCGCCTCGGGGAGTTCGAGTTTGTTGCTCGGTACGATGAAGGTGACCTGGCTCGCCACGCGACTCGCGAGCAGCACGGCCTGCGCGGCCTCGATGGTTTTTCCGTAGAGCGCCACCGGTTGACCACGGTATCGATACATGTCGCGCATGACGTGATACGAAACACCGCGGCCGTACAATTCCATTTCGCCTGGCAGCGTGGCGGCCGGGCGTCCGCACCCGCTCGCGAGAATCACGCAGCGCGCGTGAAATTCGCTGGTGTGGTTTCCCCTCTCCCCTTCGGGAGAGGGTTGGGTGAGGGGATCGTTCACGGTGTTTGTTGTGACGATGTGATCCGTTTCAGAAAACGCCACGCCCGTGACGGCGAGATCGCGCACCTCGGCGCCGGCATCGCGCGCCTGTCCGCGCAGGCGCGTGAGCAGCGCGTCTCCCGTGGGTTGGTCCGCCGCGCCGGGAAAATCGAGCAACGATTCTTGTGGGCCGGTGTGACCGTGTGCGCTGCCGCTATCGAGCAGCAACGTGGCGTAGCCGATGCGCGCGGTATACAACGCCGCCGTTGCGCCTGCGGGTCCTGCACCAATGATGATCACGTCGTAGTTTTTTGGCATATTATTTTTTCGGTTCTCAACTCATCCACTCCATCGCCGGCATCGCCGGAATCAGGCGGGCAGCGGCGGCGCGGGTGAGGAGGGCGGTGATGGCGTCGTGTTCCACCGGGCCCATCTGCACAGTGCGTGCATTCACATACATGTCGATGAAACGATCGATCAGTGCGATCGACAAATCGCCCGCGAATTGGCGTGCGTAGGCGGCGGCGTCGGCCCGATGTGCGAGACCATATTCAATCGAGGAGCGAATATCGTGTGCGACCTGCGCGCGAATGTGGGCGGGCAGCGCGCGGCGAATGCCGTTCACGCCGAGCGGCAATGGCGACTGCGTGGCGTCGTGCCACCAGCGAAACAGATCGAGCACACTCACTAAACCGGCATCGGCATACGTGAGTTGTCCTTCATGAATGAGTAATCCCGCCGCAACCGCGCCGCGTTGGACGGCCGGTAAAATTTTATTGAAGGGCATCGCGATGGTTTGTACACCGGGCAGCGCGAGTTGTAGTGCGAGATGCGCGGTGGTCATGGTGCCTGGTGTGGCGATGGTAGTGCCCAGCAAATCAGCGCGTGACAACGGTGTGCGGGCGACGACGACGGGGCCATAGTGCGCTTCGCCCATGCTCGCACCACTATCGAGAATGGCGTAACGGTCCGCAACGTATGCATACGCGTGCACCGACAATGCCGTGACATCGAAGCGTGCTGCGTGCGCCCATTCGTTCAACGTTTGAATATCGTGCATGACGTGCGTGTATTCAATATCGTCCGTGGGAATTTTTTTCTGCGCGAGCGCGTAAAACATAAACGCGTCGTCGGCGTCGGGGGAATGAGCGATGGTGATTGTTGTTGGCATAATGTTGTTAGAACAACGAAAATTGTTCGGTCGTGTTTTCCGATGCGGGATGGACAATTTTCCATGTCACCGGGGCGCGACGTTTGCCGTTGCCGAATTTGCTCGTGAAAAATAATTCGCCATGGGCCGCGCCATATTCGTACACCGCGCGCGTGACCTTCACGTCGTCTTCACAATAGCGCCGCAGACTGTCGAAATCGCCCGCGCGATAATACGCCACCGCGTCGAGCCCGGAACCCGATTTTCCGGCACCCAATGTGGCTTCCGCGACACTTTGCAAGCTCACGCGATGTCCGAGCTGGTTGTGCAAAATTTCCAGAATGTCGAGCATGGGAAGTATCGCGGGATCGAAATGTAAATAGGGTCGCAACACCGGCATATCGAATCGGCGAATGTTGAAACCGACCACGAGCGGTTTGTCGGAGAGGCGTTCTTCGAGCGCACCAATTTCTTTTTCATCGTACACGCGATAGGTGTCGCTGCGATAACAATAGGTGCCGACCACGCTCACGCCCAACACCTCGGGCCGGCGCTCGGCATGATCTTCAAAGAGCGACTTGGTTTCCAAGTCGAGCACGAGAATATTCTCACCCATACGTGCGCCCCGTCTAACACACGAGTGCGCGCTCGCAAGGAAAAATGCTGCGGCGATGGTGAGTGCGTGGTATGCTCGACGCATGACGAGCAAAGACGTCTTTGAACAGATAACACACGGTGGTGCGACCGATTTTGCACGGATCATCGCGTGGTGCGAGGCGAGTGGCGGTTATTGTTTGATCGGCGGGTTGGCCGTGAATTGCTATGTGGAGCCGGTGTACACACTGGATGCCGATCTGGTGGTGAGCACGGCGCAACTCGGTAGGTTTCGCGCGCGCGGTGTTGCCGAGGGTTTTGTGGTCGAGGATTTTGAGCATTCATTAAACATTCAGGCGCCTGCAAGCGATCTGCGCATTCAATTCACCAAAGATACACGCTACCAGGATTTCGTGACGCGCGCCGTGACGAAGGAAATTTTTGGTGTGTCGGTGCGCGTGGCTGCGCTGCCAGATTTGCTGCAAGGAAAAATCTGGGCCTGGGAAGACGCCACCCGCCGCCTGTCCAAACGCCAAAAAGACCAGGCGGATTTAGTACGTATTGTGGAAAGTTATCCCGAACTGTCCACTCGATTGCCGAGCGCGGTGCAGCAATTATTCGAAAAAAAATAATCCCCCGCTTGCCAAACAATCTCCCTTACGCTATCCGCGCCGCTTCATTCAATACAAGCAGGGCGTTTAGCTCAGCGGTAGCAAGGGCGACGCAGCGATAGCGGAGTCATGGCCCGCGGTAGCAGATATCAACAACGCGACCCAAGGAGCGTTGTTCACAATTGGTCAGCACCGCCACGGCACGGCGGTGAATACAAGCAGGGCGTTTAGCTCAGCGGTAGAGCACCGCCTTCACACGGCGGGGGGCCAAGGGCGACGCAGCGCAGCGGAGTCCTGGCCCGCGGCCGCAAATAATCACAACGCGTGAGCGTTGTGCACGATTGGTGAAGGTTCAAATCCTGTAGCGCCCACAC
>OBEQ010336537.1_pt1 | contig 35293 bp, 33 predicted proteins | sample 1670901 | NCBI WGS metagenome assembly OBEQ01 (sample SAMEA104232315, study PRJEB22302) | groundwater metagenome | biome: forest; feature: aquifer; material: groundwater | place: USA | collected 2011-08-07 | depth 5.4 m | reverse complement strand
TTGGAAGAGGAGGTAACTTATGTAATTAATGTGATTAATAATTTCTGAGAATGGTAAAAGAAGAGGTAATAGTTTTAGGTTTTGGTGGTAATGCCGTTGATTTTTTTGAGACTATTGCGAGTAACTTTACAATTATTGGATTTGTTGACGATGATGTAGAGAAACATCATTTATCCTACAAAGGAATAGGTGTTTATCCACGAACTTTTATAAATTCGAATCCAAATTCAAAAATAATTTCATTAATTGGCTCTGAAAAAACAATCCATTTTCGAAATAATATAATTGAGGACTTCGATATTCCATTAGAACGATTCGCATCTGCTATCCACCCAAAAGCAATCATAAGTGATGATGCAATTATTGGGAAAGATGTAGTAATTATGCCAGGTGTTGTTATAACATCGAATTTTAAAGTTGGAAATCATATTTTTGTTATAGCAAATACAGTGATTCATCATGATGTACATATTAGAGACTATACGTTAATCGGATCAAATGTTACAATTGCTGGAAATGTTAACATTGGGAACAATTGTTACTTGGGTAGTTGTTGCTCTATTAAAAATGATACTTGTATTGGAGAAAGAAGTATAATTGGTATGGCTTCAAATGTATTAAAATCAGTTAAGTCGAATTCAATAATGGTTGGTAATCCAGCTAAAAAGATATGAAAAAAATATCCATCGTTATCCCTTTCATGAATGAAGAGTTGAATCTGAAAAATTTGACGTATATATTAGGAAATTATTGTGTAGCAAATAATTCTTGTTCTTATGAAGTTTTATTTGTAGATGATGGTTCTATTGATAATTCATATGAAACATTAATTAGTGTAAGTCATACTGGATATTCGTATAAAATAATTAAACTGACAAAAAATTTTGGAGCTCATGCTGCTTTAAGGGCTGGTATTTTCAATGCAACAGGAGATTATATTACTTTTGTTTATGCAGATTTGCAAGATCCTTTAGAATTAATTGACAGACTTTTTGTATTGAATGAAAATGGATGTTCAATTGCTTGGGCTGCGAGAAATAATCCGCCAAAAGGAACTTTTGAAAAACTGTTTTCAAAAGCGTATGCCAATTTGATGAAGATTTTTGTCAATAAAAATTATCCAAGTAAAGGTTTTGACGTAGTGATGTTTAACCAAAAGGTTCAGAAAGAACTTAACAATAATATAGAATCAAATTCATCTGTTTTTTTACAAATTTTAAATCTTGGTTATAAACAGGAATTTATTACGTATGAAAAACAGAAAAGACTGGAAGGTAAATCAAAATGGACTATTTCTAAAAAGGTTAAATTACTAATCGATTCATTTGTTGCTTTTTCTTTTGCTCCAATTAGATTTGTTTCTATTATTGGTATTTTGATGTTTTTGACTGGGGTTTTATTGTCATTTTATATTATAAGTAGAAAATTAATGTACGATGATATTGTCAATGGATGGACTGCTTTATCTACTATTTTATTATTAGGATTTGGAATTACAAATATTTCAATAGGTATTCTAGCAGAGTATTTATGGAGAACTCTAGATGCATCACGAAAAAGACCTGTTTTTATAATTGAAGAAATAATTAATGGTAATTAAAATCTATAATATCATTATATTTAGAACTTTAATTGAATCTTCGCTTTTAAACTAGAATGTTCAAACCTTAAGTTGACGGATTATTTCTTTGTAAAAAAGAGGACCCTTTTAGGATTTATGAAAGAATATACAGATTAAATCCATTTCAAGATTAAAAGAGAGCGTGAAGGAGTTATTTGTAAAAAATGAAAATGCTCTAAAAGTTACTGGAAAAATAGCGGAGATTCAAAATCTTAATGTATTTATATTAAATTAGCTTAATCAATGAAAAAAAACATATTAATTACGGGTGTTGGTGGTAGAAGTGTTGGGTCTGGCATTCTTCATTCTTTAACTCGCTCTTCTCAGGAAGTAAATAATCGTTGGAATGTTATAGCTGCTGATGCTGATTCTTTTTCGTGGGGTTTGTATAAAGTTGATCAAAAAGTAATTTTACCTTTAGCAACTTCTTCAAATTATTTAGATGAAATTAAAAAAGTAATTAAAACATATCATATTGATGCAATAATTCCAGGTAGTGAACCAGAAGTAGATGTCCTTTCTAAAAATAGATTATTATTTGATATTCCAATTATTGCAAATAGTTATGATTTGATGCCATTGATGATGGATAAATTTGCGTCAATGGAAAAATTGAAAGAATTAAATTTACCAACAATACCAACATATAAAATTGAAGATTGGGAAACTGCTTTTGAAACATACGGTTTTCCTCTTATAGTTAAGCCAACTACTGGGACAGGAGCTTCTAGGGGAGTATCTCTTTGCAGCACTTTAATTGAATTAAAAACTAAAATAAATAATTTACCTCCAAATTCAAATTATTGTATTCAACCTCTTATTGGTACAGAAAATGATGAATTCACAGTTGGTATACTTTCTGATAAAAAAGGGAAACTTATCGATAGTATTGTTATGAAACGGAAACTTATAGGATTATCCCTGTTAGAGACCAAAGAAATTGAGGATATAAAATACAGTATTTCAACGGGGTATTCTCAAGGATTTTTTATTAAACACAAATTAATACAGAATTTTTGTGAAAAATTATCATTGAGCTTAAAGAGTACTGGTCCTTTAAATATACAATTAAGAATACATAATAATGAAATTTATGTATTTGAAATTCATCCTAGATTTTCAGGAACTTCAACAATGAGATCGGATGTTGGTTTAAATGAACCAGATATTTTATTGCGAAATATTCTTTTTGATGAAAAATTTGACAGAATTCCATATCAATATGATGTTGCAGTTATAAGAGCTTTTGAACATATTGTAATTCCTATTAAAGATATGTTATGAGAAATCATCAAACTATATTTTTGACTGGAGGAACAGGATTAGTAGGTCAAAGTATTTCTAAAATGCTACAAGATAATTCAATAACGACAACAGCAATTTACAGGAGTAGAAAATTTAAGTTAAAAAACATTGAATGGGTTAAATTTGATATTTTAAATGATCCGATTAAAGAATTGTCAAAATATTTAAAGAATACGGATATTATTATTCATACTGCCGCTTGTTTGAAATTAGGAAATACTACAGAAGAAATTGATGAAATTCAAAAGACAAATATTAACTTTACACGAGATTTATTAGATAATGCTGTATATTTTAAAATAAAAAAAATTATATTTATAAGTAGTCTTAGTTTAATTAAAAAACCTTTACCTCTAAATATTACTGAAAATTCTGATCTTGAAACGACTTCATTTTATTCTGAATCTAAACTAGTTTGTGAAGAAATGATTAAAGAATATGAAGCAAAATATGGTCTGAAGTATACTTTTTTAAGAATTTCTAGTCCAATTTCACCAAAACTTGATTTAATCCATGATACTGTTTTCAAAAAATGGATTAATTGTTCATTGAATCATGAAAAAATTAAAATTTTTGGAAAAGGTGGAAGAACCCAAGATTTCATTGAGACTTCTGATATTTCAAATGCAATATTAAAATCTATTCACACTATAGATACAAATGAAATATTTAATATTGCTTCTGGTGAACCAATTAGTATGTTGAGATTAGCTCAATTATTTAAAGAAGAATTTAATACTGAATATGAATTCGATTTCGAAGATCAAAATGAAGCAGATAGATGGAATGTTTCAATTGAAAAAGCAAAGAATCAACTTGATTTCACTCCTTTTTTTTCTTCTGAAAATGCTGTCAGATCTGTATTGAAAAAAATGAAAAAATGAATATAGCAGTATTAAGTGATATTCATTCTAATAAATATGCATTAAAAGCTACTTTAGAATATTTAAAAGAAAGAGATATAGATCAATTTATTTTTTTAGGAGATTTTTTTGGTTATTATCCTTGGGCTCAGGAAACATATGTACTATTGAAATCAGTTTTTGAAAAATCAATTCATATTTTGGGCAATCATGATGAATTATTATTGAATAAAAAAAATCTAGAGCTTAAACCTGAATATTGGGATGTACTTCAAAATAACAAAAAAGAATTAAGTTCAGAAGCATTAGCATGGTTGTCTACATTAAAGGCAGAAAAAAAGATAATTTTAGATACAATCAATTTTTCAATGCATCACGGTACACCAGATGATTCTTTATCAGGTAGATATTATCCAGATGATGAATGTAAGTACAAGTGGTTTCCACTAGAAAATGAAATATTATTGTTGGGACACACTCATTATCCCTTAATTCGAAAATTCAAAGAAAAAAGTTTACTAATTAATCCAGGTTCAGTCGGTCAGCCAAGAGATGGTATTACAAGCAGTTCAGGCTGTATAATTGACACAAAGACATTAAGCGTCGATTTTTTTAGGGTTCCATACTTAAATGATCTAATTACTGAAGAATTAATAAATATGGCATGGTATCCAAGAGCAATACAATTATTAAAAAAAATAAAGTAATATGAATACAATAGAAAATAATACAATATTTGTCACAGGAGGAGCCGGATTTATTGGTTCTTACGTGGTAGAATATTTACTTGAGCACCATCCTAAAAAAATTATTGTTCTTGATAATTTAATTAGAGGTAGTCATGCAAACATGGTTAATTTCAAACAAAATCCAATAGTTGAATTTATTGAAGGCGATTTAAGAGATACGGTTCTTTTGGAGAAGTGTATTCAAGAAAGTGATTACGTATTTCATATGGCAGCACTCAGAATTAATTCATGTGCTGCAAATCCTTCTGAAGGTTTTGATGTAATGCTGAAGTGTACATTTAATGTTGCTGAATTATGTGTAAAACATAAGATAAAGAAGGTTATATATAGTTCAAGTGCTTCGGTTTATGGATTGGCTCAACATTTCCCAACACCGGAGACTGATAATCCGTATGATAATCAGACATTCTATGGTGCTTCAAAATTATTTGGTGAGCAATTATTTAGAAGTTTTAAATTTATGTATGGTTTAGACTATGTTGCTTTACGGTATTTCAATGCTTATGGTCCAAGAATGGATACAGATGGGAAATATACGGAAGTAATGATTAAATGGTTAGATTGTATCAGAGATTGTAAAAATCCGCTTATTTATGGAGATGGATCTACAACAATGGATTTTGTATATGTTAAAGACATTGCTAAGTCGAATGTTGCAGCATTGTTATCAAAAACAACAGATGAGGCATTTAATATTGGAAATTGTGAAGAAACAAGCTTAAAGCAATTGTTAGAAGTATTATTAAAGGTAAATGATTCAATTTTAACACCAGAATTTAAAGAAGAAAATAGTATTAATCCTGTTTCTAGAAGATTAGCAGATGTGAATAAAGCGAAAGAATTACTAAATTTCACACCAACAATATCTCTTGAACAAGGAATGAAAGAATTGAGTGATTGGTATTTTCAAAAACAAAACATATGATACCTATAGCGAAACCATATTTGACAAAAGATGAAGCTCAGGCAGCTTATGATACAATTTTATCAGGCTGGATAACGCAGGGTCCGAAAGTAGCAGAATTTGAGGAAAAATTTGCTAAATATATAGGGGTTGAACATGCTATAGCGGTGTCAAACTGTTCAACAGCATTACATTTAACAATGATTGTTGCGGGAATTAAAGAAGGAGATGAAGTCATTTGTCCATCCATGAGTTTTATAGCAACAGCTAACTGTATAAAGTATGTTGGAGCAACTCCGGTTTTTGTAGAAGTTAATAATGATTACAATCTTGATATTGAAGACGTAAAACGAAAGATAACTTCAAAGACAAAAGCAATTTTGATCGTTCATCAACTTGGTCTCCCAGTTGAAATAGATGAGTTTTCTATATTATGTAAAGAAAGAAATTTGTTACTAATTGAAGATGCAGCTTGTGCTATAGGATCATCTTATAAAGGAAAAAAAATAGGTAGTCATTCTGATTTAGTTTGTTTTTCTTTTCACCCTCGTAAGGTTATTTCAACGGGAGATGGAGGTATGATAACGACTTCAAATAAAGAATATTCAGATAGGATAAGGTTGTTACGCCAACATGGAATGAGTGTTAATGATCGTACAAGATATGAATCAAACAAAGTGATTTTTGAGGAATATGTTGAAGTAGGTTATAATTATCGAATGACTGATATTCAAGCTTCTGTAGGTATAAAACAATTAGAAAAATTAGATTGGATAGTTGAACAGAGAAGAGAAATTGCAAAAAAATACTATGAAGGTTTAAAAGATTTAACAACTATTGTTTTACCATGTGAACCAAAAAATAAAATTTTTAATTTTCAAACTTATTCAATTATTTTAAAAGAAAATAGTAAGATAAATAGAGATGAATTGATGCAAAAATTATTAGATAATGGAATTGCGAGTAGAAAAGGAGTAACTACTATTCATCGAGAGAAAGCATATTCTCATTGTAAAGTTTCATTGCCAATTTCTGAAGATTTATCGGATAGAAGTATAATAATTCCTTTATTTGTTCCAATGAGTGATGAAGATGTGAATTTTGTAATTCATCATTTAGTAACTCTATTAAATTAGGTATGATTTTTTATTTTATAATTTTTATTATTTCAATTAGTATATGTTACCTACTTGGAAGCTTGTATATATCTATTTTTTTTAGCAATGAAAAAAATAATTTAATAAAGAATGATTTTGTTAAAACGAGTTTAAGTATTTCAATGGGAGTTATACTTTTGGTAACCCTTACATCAGTTATATTTACTTTCTGTAAAACGATGTATATTTTTCCATTATTGGTTTTGTTAATACCTATTTTCAAACGAAATAAAAATTTAGAAGTCAAAGTCGTTAATGAAAGCCTTTTTAAACTTAAAAAATTACTATTGATTTTTTCAATTGCAATAGTTGTTTTTTCTTTTTATGTATTGACTTTCTATAATCTACAGAAAAGACCGTTTTATGATTTTATGTTTTTAGGTAAAATATCTTCAGGTTTGTTAAAGTATCATACTGAAAACTTTTATAATTCGTATGGTTTATTCCATATTAATTCTAAACAGATGTTATATCATTTTTTTGAACTATGGCTAAATGGCCTTATTTCATTAATATCAAAAACTTCTGAAACAAAAACTTTATTTTTTGTAACTTATCCTTTATTAAGTTTTACAACTTTAATTTCTTCAATTGCAATTTTTTCAAGCTTTACATCGAATAAGATTTTAGCTGTTTTTGGAGGTTTCGGATTACTTTATGGGTCTAAACTATTTTTACCTATTTCTGGGGAATTTTGGGATCTAGTTGAAGTTTATAGAGGAGCTCCTGTAGCTTCAGGGTCTAAATTATTAACCATTTATTTTATTAGTTTTTCTGCAATTATATTGATATTGAATAAAATGGAAAAGTATGGTTATGTTTTATTTTCATTCATCCCTATTTTTTATCCAACAACAATTCCTGCTTTTGCAACAATAGCTATAGGTTTAATATTTTTTTATTTTTATAAGTTGTATAAAAATAAATTAGTAAATCAAAACAGATTACATTATTCTTGGATTATTTTAGCATCTATTTTTTTTATAATTGTATTTAAAAATATTTTTCAGTTTGAAGAGACGACAAAATTTGAATTATTTGTGTATCCAATTAAGTCATATATTGTAGTATTTATTGAAACTTTTTTTAAAATTTTTATCGAGCATATCGTAATAACAATTGTTTTGATATATTTTTTATTTAGAACAAAATTTAGCATTTTATTTAAACCTTTGGTTTTATTTTGTTTTTTGGGGCTTTTTGGGGCTTATGTTTTTGTTCAACTTCAGTCAAAAAATGTACCTGACATTAACTAAGTGATAAACAATATTAGCCCAATTTTAATAACTATTTTATTTATAGAATTATTGCGACAGATATCTCCAAAAAAAATTAAACCATTAGTTTTTGTTATGTCTATATTAGCTTTTTATAATTTATCTTATGATTCATGGTGTAAAGAAAAACTAACCAAACCAAGATCTTTTTTACAATCTGAAGTTTTTTCATCAAAAGTATTAAATGAATTAGAAATAAATTATCCTAATAATATTGTTTGTTCAATAAATAAAGAACAACCATTAAGATGGTATTTTGATTCAAAAAATCCTTTTGATTTTATTATGATGAGTCCAAAGATTAATCCTCCTTTGTCAATTGGGACTTTGTTTTATAGTAATATACTAGATTATAAAAAGAATTATTTAAATTCGGATTATCCTCCAAATTACTTTTTCAAAAAAAATATAATAATTGATAATGATATACTTTCCTATATTAAAAAAAAAGATGTGAGATATTTATTAATTGAAAACCATAAATTATTATCAGAGTTATTTTTATCAAATTTTAAATTAGTTTTTTTTGATGTAAAAAGTAAATCTAGTTTATGGAAAAGAAAATATTAGTAAATCATTTTCTTTTCTGTAAAATAACAACAAAATGTAATTTCCTCCCAAATACCCAATTAAATAAAGGAGGATATAATTTCACTTTCTTTTCCAAAGACACTATTTCCAATCCTAATTCTTCATATAGTTTAATCCAATATTTTTCTTTCTGAAAATTATAGATTATTTCTACTCCGTGTGGAGCATTACCAATCCAATCCATAAATTTTAATGTTAAAAAATCTAGTCGGTTTGCATATATGTGATCTTTTATTATCACATATTTATTTGATTTTGAGATAGATTCTTGCATTAATTCTTTGATGTCATACGTATGGTGTAAAACATCCACTAATTGTACAGCATCAAATGATTCATTTTCAAAAGGAATTACTTTGCCATCGAAACTAGCATATTCAATGTGACACAATGGTCTTTCCATGATATCAATACCTGTGATTTTTAAATTATCTCGTTTATCTATTATTTTTTTACTGATACTCCCGTCTCCGCATCCGATGTCCAATATTGAATCAACTTTTGGAAGAAGTTGATTGATTGTATCGGAGATTACTTCAATTCTACGTTTAAAGACATAAGTGTGATGTAATTTTTTAATAAATGATAACATTTTTATATTTTTTTGTAAATGAATAATGTTTTATTTTGAGGAGTAGTTAGTTCAAATTTTTCATTGTTATAACTAATGGTATCTCCAGTATTATATGCTGAAACAATGCAATCTAAGTTTATATTTTTAACTTCTATTTTCGACGTCGAATTATTTAGATTGACATGATGAATTTTTAAGTTTGATTGTTGATATGAATTCATGATAATAGGATATTCCCAACCATCATTGTGAGAGAAAAATCCTACATCACTTTTTTTGTTCACTAATAAATAATGTTGGAATGATTTAAATTCGGGATACATTTTCAATTCATTTGCAAAGTATTTTTTATACCTAGAATCAGTAATTTTTATTTTTGATGTTTTATTTTTTGTTGTTATAAACGGTCTCGAAAAATTATTGATTGTTACATGAAAACTGTAAAAAAGCAATATAGGCATTAATAATCCCATTAGAACGTTTATAAACCTTTCTTGTAATTCACTAAATACAATTCCAATAAAAATAATCATTTCAAAGAATAATGGTAAATGTAAGCGTGTGTTCCATGGCTCCCAACATAAATAGGCACTAAATAAAATAAATTGAAAACTGATTAATAACAGGAGTGTTAGCGCTATTTTATTTATTCTTTTCGTTTTTATACTAATGAAAATGAATAGAATTATACATAAAAAATAGATAATAAAATGTATGAAGTTAGGTTGCGTATCTTCATGATTTTTCCAAAAACTAGTAGCATTAAATTTCATATCGAAAACATTAGTGCCTGGCTCGTTTATATTAAAATTCATTAATAAATGAGCTTTTTCTGAAATTTTATTCCCTAAATCACCTACAAAATAGGTGTCAGAATGTAATGCTGCGTTTTTTATACAGGAAGAAATGATTATTTTAGGAGAAGTTTTCTCAAACACGATCCCTTTTGTAATCTCAGGAGTAGTACCAATAATGTTATTCGTAACCTGATAATTTCTATACGAATGTCCAATATTTATTAAAATAATAACTATTATAATAAACAAACTATTCGCTAAAACAATTGGTTTTTTTTCTTTAATAATTTTAAGTAAAATGAAAATGCCAAAAGCTAATAGAATGAAAGGAATATAAACATAGGCAATCGCTTTCGTTAACAAGCTGAAACCAATTGCTGCTCCTAAATAGAAAAAGTTTTTTAAATCTAATGTTTTATAACTTTTTATTGAGAAATATATACTGCAAATAATAAAAAATGAATGAACTAGGTCATTTTGAGTACTAGAAGCTTGGAGCAATGCTTCAGGAAGGGTTAGGCAAAGAATAATTGAAATGAAAATTATGCTTTTTGAATTTATAAATTCTTTTAAAATTGCAACTACAGCTAAGACAGTTAATAATAAAAATATGAATTGAATTGAATTTGAAAATAAATCCCCCTTGAATAGTAGAATTGGGTGTAAAATTAAATATTCCGAAAATAATGGTTGATATAATTGACGCTCTATATGCGTTGGAAAATTTGCGACAGATTCATTTTGAATCCAATGAAGGATTCTAGGTAAATGATAGGTCATAGAATCCCAATTATTAGGAGGATATATTAATCCTTGAAATAGAATTAAAAGAAATAATAGTATACTTGAAATTAAAAGTATTTTTTTAAAAATTGAAAGCTCATTTATAAATGATTTAAATGCCGATATTAATAAAAATAAATGTTCTTTCGTTTTTAATTTATTTTTATTCAAAATATAGCTACATATTATAAATATTGAAAACCAAAAAATTAAAAGGCTGGTGTGATTTAAAAGATTGAAAATACTTAGTCCTTCTGTCGATATTGATACAAGAAAAGAAATGTGAATTGTAGTTTTTAAAATAGAATTTTTTACACCATTATTCTTGTTATATAAATTTGTAGTAAAGTATATGGCAATAAAACATGAAAACAATAGAAAAATACCCATTTAAAATCTCTTTTTTAGAGTAAAAATAGTTAATTTCGTTTAAGAAAGGTTATTTTTGATTAATAATTAAGTTTTTTACCATTTTACTTGCTTTAAATAGTAATGTAAAATTATTCATAATAATTACAAGCACATTTATGATATTATCTGTTGTTATTCCTGCTTTAAACGAAGAAGAAAGTATTGCATCCATTATAGAACGAACGTTGAAAGCGGAGCCTTTTATTATTGAGAATTCACCAGTGACTAAGGTTGAGATCATTGTTGTAAGTGATGGTTCAACCGATAAAACTGTTGAAATTGCTCAAAAGTATATTTCACAAATCAAATTGATCATTTTTGAAAAAAACAAAGGCTATGGTGCTGCAATTAAAAAAGGTTGGGAAGAAGCTAGTGGAGAATTGTTAGCATTTATAGACGCTGATGGTACATGTGATCCACTTTTCTTTACTAATTTATGTAATTTATTACAGGATAAAAATGCTGATATTGTTTTAGGTTGCCGTATAAATAAAGACAGTAAAATGCCATTTATTAGGAGACTAGGAAATTTTCTCTTTGCTAAACTTTTAACTTTTTTATCTTCGAAGTATGTAAAAGACACTGCAAGTGGAATGCGTGTAGTTAAAAAATCGGCTTTAAGTAAAATTTATCCTTTACCTGACGGTTTACATTTTACACCCGCAATGAGTGCTAAAGCATTGTTGAATGAAAATATAGTCATTGCTGAAGAAAACATGTCTTATCATGAAAGAGAAGGTGAGTCGAAGCTGCATGTAGCAAAAGATGGAATACGTTTCTTAAAAGTAATTTTAAACACAACTTTTTTGTACAGACCTCAAATTATCTTTAATTCTTTTTCATTGTTGTTTGCTATAATTTCAATGACAATTATGTTATTTCCCATTATGCATTATATTGAGTTTAGTAAAGTCGAAGAGTGGATGATTTACCGGTTTATTGTAGCCGAATTATTTGCAATAATCTCTATTTTAGTATTTAGTAGCTCTTTCATACTTCATAATACGATTTGGTTATCGATGACTTCTAATTTAAAAGATCTTTCAATGAAAGGGGCAGCTGTTAAATTTTATTCTTCTCGATTTTCCTCCTATTTATCAATTCTATTTTTAATTGTTGGATTCTTTTTTATTAAAGATAGTTTTTTGTCTCGTATTAATACGGGGGGTACAACTGAACATTGGTCAAGATATATAGCATTTTCTTTCTTTAGTTTAATTGGAGTGATTATAATTCTTACAAAATGTACTTATTGGATCTTAAAATTACTTAAAGAAAGACTTATTTTTATACAATCGGATGATTATAGGAAATTATAAAAAAAATGACTAAAAAAAGAGTGGACAAATTTAATTTTCCACTCTTTTTTTACTTATTTCAGAATAAACTCAAAATCATTTTATTTTTTTAGCAATCACAATTAAATTTTTACCTGCCCTCGGTGGAATAATTTTTTCCATAAATCGAGTGATTGGAACTACTAATTTATCGTATACTTGAGATTGTCCATTTTTTAAATATTTAATTTTTAATACTCTAAATGTAAACCACCAAGGTAAAATCCCTAAAAAATCAAAGTATTTTATTGAAACAACTTCAAATCCAGCAGCTTCAATTTTTTGTTTTAAATCTTTCTTGTAATATCTTCTAAAATGTCCGCAATTTTTATCGTGTGTACCATAAATCCATTGCAATGCAGGTACAAAAATTAAAATATGGCCATCTTGAGATAAGGTATTATGCATTATTTTTAACTCACCTAAATCATCTTCAATATGTTCTAATACATTAATATAAATTATGGTATCTATATTTTCTTTTTGTAAATTTTCTGCAGAATCCGATAAAAAATTGTTTAACGGTGTGATTTCTATTTTACCTTCCGTTTCAAATTTTATTTTTTCAATGGTAGTTTGCAATTTATCGAAAATCATTTTTGAAGGTTCGATGCAAAATATTTTTTTAGGCTTATATTCGATTAGTTTTTTTGATATAGAACCAGGTCCAGAACCAACTTCAATTATATGTTTACCAATAAATTTTGAAAAATCATCCAAAATCCATTGATGATATTTAGGAGCATATTCCATAGCTTCTAAAGCTTCGACCATGTTGTGATCTAATTCTTCGTTATCCATTTATGTAAGTAATTTTAATTTAATTTTTGATGTGATATTTAGAATAAATTATTTTTTATCCTGTTGACAATCTTCAATTTATCGTTTAAATATGTTGTATTTTAATATACAATAAATCGCTCTAAATCCGTCTTTCCAACCAATTTTTTTTCCTTCTTCAAAAGTTCGTCCGTAATAGGAGATCCCAACTTCATAGATTCTAATATTTGGCACTCTAGATATTTTAGCAGTTATTTCAGGTTCAAAACCAAATCTATTTTCTTTGAGTTCAATTTTTTGGATGATATCTGTTTTAAATAATTTATAACAGGTTTCCATATCTGTTAAATTTAGATTGGTTAGCATATTCGAAAGTCCAGTTAAGAATTTATTCCCTACTGTATGCCAAAAAAACAAGATACGATGAGGTTTACCACCAATGAATCGAGAACCATAAACAACATCGGCTTGACCATTTAAAATTGGGACAAGTAAAAAATTGTATTCTTTAGGTTCATATTCTAAATCAGCATCTTGTATAATTAAATATTCTCCAGTTGCTTTCGAAATCCCCGTGTGCAAAGCGGCTCCTTTCCCTCTATTTACTTCATGTTTGTAATAAGTGATAGTTAATTCAGGTGTTTTCTTTATATATTCTAAGATTGCAGTTTCCGTCTTATCTGATGAACAATCATTAACAATAATTATTTCTTTTTCAATATTATTTGTTAATTGCACTTTTTTTATTTTATCTAAAATAAAATGAATCGTTTTTTCTTCGTTGTATGCAGGTATTACAATAGATAATTTTTTCATTTATAGATTAAAATAATTTTTTAAATGTTATTACTTATTACAATATTACTAACAAATTTAAGATTAACATTCACACTTCTTCATTAATTTGTATATTTGAAATGTAAAATTCAGTATATTGATAAAATTTTTACTTCTGTAATGTCTTTTTTTTCAGTTATTATCCCAACATATAATCGTGCTAATTATTTGCCTTTGACTATTAAGTCAATTCAAAATCAAACTTTTAAAGATTGGGAGTGTATTGTTGTCGACGACGGTTCAACAGATAATACAAAAGACATTGTTCATGAACTTATTTTAAATGATAGTAGAATAAAGTATATATATCAGGATAATGCTGAAAGAAGCGCTGCTCGAAACAATGGTGTAAATCATTCTTCATCAAATTATATTTGTTTTTTAGATAGCGATGATGAGTATAAAGACACTCATTTAGCTGATTTATATACTGAAATTAGTAAACAAAATACACCAGAAGCCTTATTTTTTGTAAATCATACTACATTGATCGATGGTGTTGAATCATCAACTGAAACTTTAAAGTATGATACATCCAACGATTATTTTATAAAAAATTCAGTTATACCAGTGCGTGTTTGTATATCAAGATCAATTCTTAATCGTTTTTCTTTCAATCCTCGAATTGTCATTGTTGAAGATGCTGTTTTATGGACACAGATAGCTTTTCATTACCCTGTCTTTCATATTGAAAAAGAAAATGTTATTTATAGATGGCATTCAGACAATTCAGTAAATATTAAAAATAATTGTTTCTTGCCAAGGTTAAATGGTTTGAAAATTTTATTTAATCAAGATTTTATAAAAAATGGAATTTCAAAAAAAACGAGAAATGAGTCATTAAGTAATTGTTATTATGGAATTGCAAAACATTACGAATATAAGCGATTTTTTTTTAGAATGTGTTTGAATATTTTCATTTCGATATATAAAGATTTATCGTGTAAGCAAAATAAGGCTAAAATATATATGATTTATGGGTATTTTAGGTAATATTATATACTCTACATTTTCGTCTAAAGAAAATATAGAAAAATACCAGCAAATTATTAGAGACGAAGAATGGAAATGGCTGAAAAATGAAATACCTCGTAATTCTACTTTTTTAGATGTTGGATGTGGTTCTGGTTATGCCATGCAAAAAGCAACAGAAGATTTAGATTGTGTTTGTAAAGGAATTGATCCTGAACCTGGAGCGCATGGTGTTGGTCGCTTTTTGAAAAACATGGTTAAAAATGAAACCATAATTCAAGGATTTGCTGAAAAAATCCCTTTTGAAAATAATGAATTTGATGTTGTTTTTTCTTCCCATGTTTTAGAGCATGTAGAAAATGAAGAAAAGTCGTTAAAAGAAATGAAGAGAGTATTAAAGGAGGATGGAATATTTATAATTGGTATGCCTACAGCATTAATGGCTCGAATTCATTATTTTTCTTCTATTTTATTTACGACCCATATAAAAGCTTATAATTTTTTTAGACAATTCTTCTCAAAAAATATTGGCGAAAATTTTATAGCGATATTTCGAATTACTTCACATAGTTATCCTAGATCCAATTCTATTTTTTATGATTTCAGGCATTATAAAAAAAGCAATTGGAAAAAAATAATTTCTAATGAATTTGATATTATAAAAGTGTTAGAGCCTTGTTTATATCCTTATCCAGATTACATTCAATTTTTTAAAATTCATCATTCAAAAATTGGTTCTAGTTCTGTTTTTTTTATTTGTAAAAAAAAGAAATGAAAATTTTACAAATTATCCCGTCTCTTGCAAAGGGTGGTGCAGAAAGAATCGTTTTAGATATTTGTAATGAATTATTAAAGAGAGATAACATTGAAATTCGATTAGTGATTTTTCACAATATAAATGATTATCAATTTTTGACGAATGATATTGACTTAACTATAATTCCGAGTGGAGTTGTCCCTTCAATATTGGGTAAGTCTATTGTTGAAGTTCAAGATCTTCAGAATTTTATTGATGAGTATAAGCCAGACATTATTCACTCTCATCTTTTTGAATCGGAAATAATATTAAGTCATATTGAATTTAAAAATGCAAGTCATTTTGTTCATTTTCATGACAATATGAAACAATTTGCTAATTTTAGTTTTCAAACATTAGTTAATAAGGAGGTGTTTGCTAATTTTTATGAGAAAATGAAAGTGGAAAAAGGGTATTACAAAAGAGTAACCACTTTTATTGCCATTTCATCAGATTCTTTTCATTTCATTAATTCTACTCTATCTTCTTCCTTTCCTAAAATATTATTATACAATTCAATTGATTTAAAGAGATTTATGTCTTTAAATCAGGCGCATCAAAAAAATAAATTAGTAATCATTGGAAGTTTAGTAAATAAAAAAGGGCAAGACTTAGCAATAGAAACGATTAAAGTATTACATGAAAGAAGCATTAAAATTCATCTAGATATTTTAGGTAATGGTCCAGATTTTGAAAGATTACAAACGTTGATTAATTCTTATAGCTTAAATGATTTCATTACTTTACATGGAAATGTTGATCATCCTGAAACTTTTTTAAACGAAGCTACAATTTATCTGCATACTGCAATTTATGAGCCTTTTGGTTTAGTATTAATAGAAGCAATGGCTTCAGGTTTACCAATTGTTTGTACCGATGCGAAAGGAAATAGAGACATTATCAAAGAAGGTGAAAATGGTTTTATGATTAAAGAGCGTAATCCTTTTTTAATTGCTGATAAAATTGAACTACTTTTGAATGATGACGTATTATGGAAATCAATTTCAGAAAAGACAGTTGAAATGAGTAAACAATTTGATATTAGTCATTATGTAGATAAACTTTTGAATTTATATCAATTATAAAAAATTTTAGAAACTAGCTTTCAACTCACTACTTGTCGGATACGTAATCAAAACAGCTCTATGCGCTTTTTGAAAAACAAATAAACTTCCTGCAGCCACTGCTGAAGCTCCAGCTTTCTTTGCTTTCCCTAAATCTTCTAAAGAACCCGCTCCTCCAAGTGCAACGATTGGTATTTTAACTTCCGATGATACTGCTTTAATTAATTCATAATCGTAGCCTGACATTGTCCCATCTAAATCTATTGAATTCAAAATGATTTCTCCTACGCCAGAATCTTCCATTTTTTTAGCATAATCTATTGGAGAAAATCCTGTATTTTGTTTTCCGTTCATTGTGTAAACGGCTTGTTTTCGTGTTATCCAATGTTTTTTTACATCCATTGAAGCAACTATACTTTGGCTTCCAAAAATATTAATAGCTTGTGTTAAAAGTTCAGGTTGAGAGAAAGCATTACTATTTAATATTACTTTTTCAATACCTAAATTAAATAAATGTTCAATTTCAGCAAGTTTACTAATTCCTCCACCATAACCGACTGGCATAAAGCATTCAGTAGCAATTTCAGATAATATTTTAAAATTGGGACCTCGTTTTTCTTGAGTTGCATTAATATCTAAAAAAACCAATTCATCTACTTCTTTGTCGTTGAATAATTTAACAGCATTAATTGGATCTCCAATATAAGTAGGATTTTTAAATTGAACTGTTTTCACCAGTCCATTTCCTTTTAACAGTAAACATGGAATTACTCTCGTTCTTAACATTTTTCAATAAAGTTTTTAAAGAGATTCATTCCAAATTTATGACTTTTTTCAGGGTGAAATTGCACTCCAATAATATTATCTTTTATAATTCCAGAATCAAATTCATACCCAAATTTCGTTTTTGTCAAAACATTTTCTTCTCGTTCACATTCGGCATGATAAGAATGAACAAAATAAAAACGAGGATCTTCATGATACCCTTCACTTAAAAAATGATTAGAAGTAAATTGAGTGTCATTCCATCCCATATGAGGAACTTTAAGTTCTGGATAATCAGCTAATTTAAATTTGACTGTTTTTGCATCAATCCAGCCTAAACCATCCACATTTCCTTCTTCACTCGATTTGGTTAAAAGCTGCATACCTAAACAAATTCCTAGAAATGGAACCTTTTCTATTAACGCTTTTTCATTTAAAACGTCAATTAAATTTAATTCACGTAAGTTATCAATTGCTTTTTCAAAAGAACCCACACCAGGTAAAATAATTTTACTTGCTTTTGAAATAATATCTATATCAGAAGAAACAACAGAAGTATGACCAATTTTTTTGATAATATTGGTCACTGATCCCAAATTCCCCATTTTATAATCAACAATTACAATCATAAATCAAAGATAATAAACTGATTGGATTTAAATTGGATTATTAAAAAAATAATCCGTACAGACGTTGCAATGCAACGTCTCCACTACGAACCTTCATCACCCAAAATTCAATTTTAACAAAACACATATCAACACCAATACAAAATAATTCCTATATTTGTTAAAAGAACATTTTATAAATAAATTAATGCCGAACAGAAAAAATCTTGTAATTTTAGTAGCCGATTACCCTTATGGAACAGGAGAGCCATTTTTGGAAGATGAAATTAAAGTATTAGAAAAAGATTTCGATAAAATTTATTTATTACATACAAGTCATTTAGAAATACGGAATTCTGAATTTGAATTATATAAACCAAATAATATTCAGATTTATACTCTTTATAATGAAAAAATAAAGATTAATATTTCATCTAAAATTTTACAAATTTTCAATTTTAGGTTTGTTTATGAAATTCTGTTAGCACGATTTAAGCATAACATAAGATTATCTACCAATTTAATAAAACTAATTTCAAGTTATTGGGCAAAAAGTAAACAAGGAATTTTTGCCTTAGAAAAATTTATTCAAGAAGAGAAAATCGATCTCAATGAAACTCTTTTTTATTCGTATTGGTGTGATACAAATGTGATAGCATTAGCAAGATTAAAAAAGAAATTTCCTGAGCTAAATTTTATAACTAGATTGCACGGTTGGGATTTGTATTTTGAAAGACATGAAATAAATTTTCTTCCTTTTCGAGAGTTGATCTTTAACAATGCCGAAAAAATTCTACCTATTTCAAACGATGGAAGAAAGTATTTATTGAAAAATAAATTAAGTGTTCGACCTGAAAAAATTATAACATCTCAATTAGGAGTGGATGAATTTGAAATTAATAGCAGGTATAAAAAGAGTGATACAAATTGTATTTTAGATAATACATTGACTATTTTGACTCTTTCGCACATTAATCCAGTTAAAAGATTAGATCGAATTATTGAGGTTGTAAAAGGAATAAGCGACATTAACATTGTATGGCATCATATAGGGTATGGTTTTGAACCGTATGAATCTCAATTTATAGAAAGTGTTCATACAGAATTGGATAAACAAAAAAATATAACGTATCATTTACACGGACAATTTACAAAAAAACAAGTAAAGCATTTTTTAGAAAACACTCCAATAGATTGTATTGTTAATTGTAGTGATACAGAAGGTATTCCAGTTTCGTTGATGGAGGCAAATTCTGCTGGAATTCCGAGTATAGCTTTTGATATTGGTGGAATTCCAGGGATTGTTTATGATCAAATAAATGGAATATTATTGAAATTTAGTTCTGAAAAAAATGTTGAAAATTTGAGAAATGCTGTTATTTCCTTTCACCATTTACCAAAAGCAGTAAAATTGATTTTTTCAAATAATGCAAAACAAATTTGGAAAGAAGAATTTAATAACGAGACCAATTTCAAAGAATTGTCTCATTTGATGAAAAACCCTCATTTTTCTTTTAACAAAGTGACAACTTGTAAGCAATGCTTGATAACGAGTGAAATTTATCCATCAATTGTACTCGATAAATATGGTGTTTGTGATGTTTGTGCTGTTGTAGAAGAAAAAAATAAAAAAATTCAAAAACAAAAAGAAGAAAATTATTTAGATACTTTATTAAAAGAAATAGCAGCAACCAAAAAAGAGAAGAAATACGACTGTATATTAGGAATCAGTGGAGGAGTTGATAGTGCTTATTTAGCGTTGAAAGCAAAAGAATGGGGATTAAATCCGTTGTTGGTTCATATTGACAATGGTTGGAATTCAGAAATTGCCGTTTTTAATATTCAAACGTTGATTAAACAACTCGATTTAGATTTATATACAGTTGTTATTGATTGGGAAGAAATCAAAGATGTTGTTCGATCATTTTTGAGAGCATCCGTTATTGATATTGATTGGGCAAATGAAATGTGTGCGCAAGCTGCTTTAAACAAAGTCGCTAAAAAGTTTGGTGTAAAGCATATTTTAACCGGTCATCAAATGGCAACGGAAGGTTGGATGCCTGACAATGTTGTTCATTACAAATTAGATTCAATAAATTTCAGAGCAATTCATCGTAAATTTGGTGAGAGAAAATTAAAAACATACCCTGTTATTGGTTTTTTAAAAACATATTATTACGAAAGAATTCTTGGGATTAAATATTATTATCCATTGGATTATATTGAATACAACAAAGAAGTTGTCAAGACTGAATTAGTTGAAAAATATGGATGGAGAGATTACGGTCAAAAACATTTTGAAAGTATTTTTACGCGTTTTTACCAAGGTTATATCCTGATCAAAAAGTTTAAAATTGACAAAAGGAAATTTCATTATTCGTCCTCTATTTTATCGGGACAATTAACGAAAGAAGAAGCAATTAATTTAATCAATTCAAATGAATATCAACTTTCTGGTCAACAAGATCAAGACAAGGAATATATTATTAAAAAATTAGAGTTTACGGCAGAAGAGTTTGAAGAAATATTAAATGCTAAGCCTAAGAATCACGGAGATTATCCTTCTATTATAAATTTGATTAAAAAATTAAAAAAGGTTAAAAATGTTATCCAAAATAATAAATAAATTTATTTATAAATTTCTTTTATCTCGGGTTAAGCCTGAGATCATAGGGTATAAAAATTCGGTTGGATTAACAATAGACCAAACTGGTGCAAGTAATATGTCACATATTTCAAACAAAAAGAATATTGAAATAGGAAAACATGTTTTTATTGGCCATTTTAATTATATTGATGGATATAATAAAGTGATTATTGAGGAAGGTTGTCAAATAACAAATTATGTTTCGATTTTAACACATTCAAGTCATAATATAATTCGCTTACATGGTAATAATTCAATTCCAAAAGATTTATTGGAAAAAGGATTAATTTCTAAAGAAGTTTATATTGGTGAATTTTCATACATTGGAGCGCACACTGTAATCATGCCTGGTTCTAAAATAGGAAAAGGATCGATTGTTTCGGCTTATTCTTATGTAAATGGCGAATTTCCTGATTATTCTATTTTAAGAGGTCAACCAGCTAGAGTTGTTGGGAATACAAAAGAATTGGATGAAAAATTATTAGAGGAATTTCCTGAATTAAATAGTTTCTATTTTAATAAATAAATAATGGAAATTATCCCTTACGAATATAATTCTAATTTTTGCGCATCGTTATCAAAAACGTTTATAGAATATGTAAACAAAGATATTCATGGGAAATTGTATATTATTCAGGAAGAAAAAATTTCAATACCACTTTTAATACGTAAAAAATCTATTTTTTCTATTGGGTATTTTGTTCATATTCCTTTGAAAGATAATATAAGGTTAACTTTAGAAGAAGAAAAGTTGTTCTTTAACGTGTTTGAAAAATATTTAATGAATAATAAACTTATCGATTTTATATTACCTCCAATTCACATTGAAAATTTCAATCATATTCCTAAAAATGCTATTGGTTATAAATTAGGTATAATTTCAATTAAATTACTTGATAAATCAATTGATTCAATTTTTGAATCTTTCAAATCAGTTTATAGACGTCACATAAGAAATGCTGAAAAAGCAAACGTTGAGATAAAATTTGGGCTTGAACATTTTGATGATTTTTACGCAATCTATTCAGAGAAATTAAAACAAGAAAAAGCGGTACATGATTCTTACGAAACTATAAAAAAAATAGCATTTAATACAAATAATGATATCGTTATTCAATGTGGTGTTGCTTATTTAAATGGTGAAATTGAGGCTGGAATATTAAATTTCAGTGATCATAAAAATGCTTTTTATATTTTCGGAGGTTCTTCTAAAAATGCTTTAAATGGCTCATTTCGACTATTGCATTGGGAATTAATAAAAAAATACAAAGAATTAGGATTGGAAGCCTATCAACTAGGAGCTAGTCGAGAAGGAGAAATGTTGACGGATAAGCATGAGAGATTAGCATCTTTCAAAATGGGGTTTGGATCTGAAATTCAAGAAGGGTACCATTTTATTTGGATTCTTAATAAATTTAAATATAAATTGTATACTGGTTTATTAATGATAAAAAGTAGATTTAAGATATGAAAACCAAAGATATTTTATTGACTTTTGATTTTGAATTATTTTTAGGCGGAAAAAGTGGTTCTGTAGAAAATTGTCTCGTAAAACCAACGTTGGAATTAAAAAAGATAATAGTCAAGTATAATTTATCGTCCATATTTTTTGTGGATACGCTTTATCTTTATAGATTAAAATTGATCGCTTCTACAAATGAAAAAGCTCTAATTGATTATGAAAAGATTGTCAAATTATTGAAAAGTTTAATTGAGTCAAAAGCATGTATTTTTCATCACATTCATCCACATTGGTTGGACGCAATTTATTTAGAAGATATAAATGAATGGGATGTCAGCAATAAATCTCGATTTGCTCTAAGTAATTTGTCTTCGAGAGAAATAGAAGAAGTTTTTTCCTTTTCAAATGAAATTTTGAATGAAATATACGAAGGATATTCTAAGCCCCCTTTTTCTGGATTTAGAGCTGGAGGATTATATGCTCAACCATTTAATCTTTTTAAAAATCAATTTGAGAAATTCAATATTAAATTAGATTTTTCCGTTTTGAAAGGAGCAAAGAGTACTGGTGAAAAAGGATTATATTCTTTTGATTATTCAAATTATCCAACCTCAACTATTTTTCCTTTTTCAGATGATGTCGTTATTAAAGATGAAAATGGAAAGTTTATCGAAATATCGATGGATCAATTTAAGTTAAAAGGAATTTCTAAAATTATTAACGGTTTATATTATAGAAAAAATTGTAATAAGGAGAATTGGAAAAGATGGGGAGATGGGAAATCTTCTGGTAATGTTTTAAAAAGCACCAAAAAAGTAAATAGATTTTTAGCAGAAGAATCATTTTCAATTGAATTATTGAATAACTATAAATCATCTCTTTATTTAAGGCAATTAAAAAATGACGATTTTTTACATTTAATTAGTCATCCTAAATTATTCTCTTCTCAAAATCTTGAAGCATTTGAAAAATTTATATCAGAAGCTACCAAAAAATATGTACTTGAAACAGACGTTTTTAAAATTCTTGAAAAAACAAATCGTTTAGTTCAACAGCAATGAAAAAAATACTCATCATATCTTATTTTTTCCCTCCTTGTAACTTAACAGCGTCACAAAGAATCATGGGATGGGCTAATTATTTAGCTGATTTCGGATATTATCCAACTATTGTTACTAGAAACTGGGATCATCCTATTATTTCTCCAGAAGATGCTTCTGTATCGACTGGAAAAGAAATGATTCATGAAAAAAATGAAAAATTTGAAGTGTATTATCTTCCCTTTATAGCAAATAAAAGAGATGAAATTTTCGCTAAAAATAAAGGAAATAAATATTTTCAAAAATTGAGTAAAATTAGTACGCTCAAGGAATTAATTTTTGAAAATTTCAGTAATTCAGTTATACCATCAATAAATTTATATGAATTTTCTAGAAATATTTTTTTGAAAAATGAAGAATTTGAGGGGATTATTATTTCAGCTAAACCTTTTATTCAGTTTAAATTTGGTTATTTATTAAATAAAGAATTTGGAGTAAAATGGATAGCTGATTATAGAGATGATTGGAATACATCAGAGTTAGAATCAAAATCAGGACTTTTAAAATCGATTCTTTTTAAAATCCAATCTAAAAGTGAAAAAAAATGGTTAGCTACAGCATCATTTATCACATCTATTTCTAAAATCTATGCAGAAAGAATAGGTAAATTTGTAAATAAAGAAGGAGTTGTTATTTTGAATGGATTTGAGAGTGAAGGAATGGACAATCAAATTGTTTTAGATTCAAAAAGTTTTACAATAACATATAATGGTAGTTTATATGAAACTCAGCCAATTGAACCTATATTAAATGCGTTAAAAAAATGTATCAATAATGAAGATATTACTCTTGAAATCCAAATAAATTTTCCTGGTTTAGGATTTGATAAACTACAAGAAAAAAGAGTTAAGGAGCATATGAAAGAGTATGAAAAAAACATTCATATATCAGACCGAATTCCTAAAAAAGAAGTGATTACAATCCAAAATAACTCAGACCTTTTATTAATGGTTTCACATGAAGGCTATAAAGGTGTGCCTTCAAGTAAAATGTATGAGTATATAGGTTTAAAAAAGAGGGTTTTAGTGTATCCGAATGATTTTGATATTGTAGAAGAAACAATGAATGATCTTGAAATAGGTGTAATTTGTTCAGATGAAGAAGATATTTATTTAAAATTATTAGAATTAATAATAGCAAAACAAAAATTAGAAACTCCTGAATTTAAATTTGATCAAGATAAAATTAACTTCTATTCTAGAAAAAATCAAACGAAGGAATTGGCAAACTTGCTAGATAAATTAAATTGATTATGAAAGACAAACTATTTTATTTAATTAGACTTTTATCATTTAATTATTTTCCTTTTAGATTTAATAAAAAGTCGTTACTCGTTTTGATGTTCCACCAAGTAAACGATAAAAAAACACTTTTTTATCCTTCTATGCCTGTTCATGCTTTCAAAGAAATGTGCCAATTTGTAAAAAAGCATTATGAGGTGATTCATTTTTCTGAAATTAATGAATATTATTCCAAAAAAGTAACAAAGCCAGCTGCTATTATCACCTTTGATGATGGTAATTATGATATTGTCAATAATGTATTTCCAATATTAAAAGAGATGAATTTAAAGTTTACTATTAATATTGATACTGAAATTTTAGAAACATCAATGTCTCAGGATTTTGTTCGAGTTTATGATATTCTTAATAGTACGAAAATTGATTCTTTTATAAATCGAAAATTTATGAATGAACCAATTCGTATAAATAAAAAAAATCCAATTGAAACAGAATTTATATTTACGGAGTTATTATCGAATATGTCTACTCAAAAAAGAAGAGAGTTCTTGATTGATATGGCTATAATAACTAAAATGGAGGATATTAATTTCTCTAAAGTTGTGTCTTTTGACGATCTTAAGAAACTAAGTGAATCTCATCTAGTTGAAATTGGTTCACATAGTCATTCTCATTCGATATTAACTAAAATCCCAGAAGAGCAATTAATTATTGAATTAAAGCATTCAAAAGAGGTTTTAGAAAATTTAACAGGAAAAAACATCGACATTATAGCTTATCCAAATGGAATTTATAATCAATCCGTCCAAGAAATCGCCAAATCAGTTGGTTATAAATATATTTTAAAAACGAATGATAAAATTAATGTTGTAAATCAACAGTTTTTAAATGATAAGAATTTTGAAAGAGTAAATCAATATCACCAGACTGTCGAATCAGCTTTGGCGCATACATTTGGAATAATTAAATTAATAAGAAAATTTTCAAAATGAGTGAAATTTATTCATATAGACTATTGAATAATACCGATATATTGAAGTTGGAAAACCTTTTTAAATCAGCATTTAATCTAAATGTAAAAGAAAATTTTTTTAATTGGAAATATTTTTCAAATCCTTGTGGCGAAACAATTCTTGTTGGGGCGTTTTATAACGATCAATTAGTCGGATCTGGTGCCATGTTAATTGAAAATATGAATGTTTTAGGAACGAATGAAAAGGTATATAAATGTACTGATTTAATGACACATCCAGAACATCAAAAAAAAGGAATTTCAAAAGAAATAAACAAACTTTTGAACGAAGAAGTTATAAAAAATGATTCTCTATTTTCCTATACGCTTTGTTCTAAAATTTCTACAAAAAGTTTTATTAAAAACAATTGGAGTCATTTGGGAGAGATTTCAAACTTGTTTAAACCCCATTTATTATTAAAACTCACTTCCTTTTCCAAAAAGAATAAGCATATAAAGCAAATTAGTTTTACTGACAATATATTAATTAATTATAATTTCATTTTTTCTGACTTAACCATTTCGTTAAATAAAACAAATGATTATTTGAAGTGGAGATGTTCTAATCCTAACTTTAGTTATACAATATTGGGTCATTTTGATGATGATAACAATTTAAATGGCTATTTAATTTACAGTTTATCAAACAATAATCTTATCAATGTTATTGATATTGATTCTAATTCTAAAAACGATAAACTTGTCAAAAGAAATCTTTTAAGTGAGGTGGAACGATTGTCTGTATATAATAAAAATAAAGGGCTATTATTTATGACTTTAAAAAATAGTGAATTAAATAATTTCTTGAGAAGAAAAGGATATATATATAATCCATTTAAGAAAGGTCCTTTAGTCTCGATTTTAGATTTAAATTTAAAAATTAATAAAGTGTCGAATCAAAAATTGGATGCTTCTAATATTTGGGATATAAGTTCATTGAATTATGACGATATTTAAATTAGATTTTTTATACATGAATCTAATGCGATTAATCTATTTTTATTCATGTATAGATGAAACTTATTAATTTTTTAGAGTTTGGTTCACTCGATATTTTCTTTTTAATGAAAAGAATTCAACATATTTATTTAAGAGACTTCTTACTATCCGAAAATTTTTCTTTTCTTTGATCTTATGTGCGGAATTACAGGATTCATCGATTGGAATAAAAAATCGAGTGAACTTATTTTAGAGTCAATGAACAAGACCTTAAACCATAGAGGTCCTGATAGTGGCGATATACAGTTTTTTCAAAAGGAGATTTTTCAAATTGGTTTAGCACACAAACGATTAGCAATTATAGATGTTACTGAAACGGGGAAACAACCCATGAATTTCGAACATCTTTGGATTACATACAATGGTGAAATCTATAATTTTTCAGAAATAAAAGAGGAATTAAAAAAACTAGGACATCAATTCAAAGGACATTCAGATACCGAAATGATTCTTCATGCATATACACAGTGGGGAGATGATTGTATTGATAAATTTATTGGAATGTTTGCATTTGTGATTTATGATCAAAATGAAAATACTGTTTTTTGTGTCAGAGATCGATCTGGAGTAAAACCATTTTATTATTATTTAAAAGATGGATTATTTTTATTTTCTTCCGAATTAAAAGCATTTCACCAACATACAAATTTTGAAAAAGAAATAAATCTAGATGCTGTTTCTGCTTTTATGCAGTATGGAAATGTTCCTACCTCAACTTGTATATTCAAACATTGCCATAAATTAAAACCTGGTTATACGCTTAAAATTAACTTGTCAGATAGCGATAAAAAAGAATCAAAGCAATATTGGAATGTGTATGATTATTATAACAAACCTAAAACAACAATTCCCTTTCAAGAAGCAAAAATAGAAACAGAAAAAATTCTTCAATCTGCTTGTGAATACAGAATGGTAGCAGATGTTCCTGTTGGAGTGTTTTTAAGCGGAGGTTATGATAGTGCTTGTGTGACCGCTCTTCTTCAAAAAGATAGAACTGAAAAATTAAAAACATATACAATTGGTGTCCCTGATATTGGGCTAAATGAAGCTCCTTATGCAAAAGAGGTTGCAAATCATTTAGGGACAGATCACACAGAAATATATTGTACCGAAAAAGAAGCCATCGATTTAATTCCAGAATTGTCATTCTATTACGACGAACCTTTTGCGGACAGTAGTGCTTTACCAACAACTTTAGTAAGTAAATTGGCTCGTAAAGACGTAACAGTTGCTTTGAGTGCAGATGCTGGAGATGAAATTTTCGCAGGATATAATCGGTACGATTACCTTTTAAGATTTGGAAAGAAAATTCAGCAAGTTCCAAGTTTTGCTAGACATTCGGTTGCAGGAATCATGCATTTGGTCCCTTCAAATTCGATTCCTATATTTAAACACAAATACAATTTCCATAATCGTTATGAGAAATTGAAGAACATATTAAGAGATCCTTCTTCTGAAAGAATCATGTTGAGTTTAAGTCAACAATTTACTGATAGTCAGATGGATAATTTGTGTTTATTTGATGTGAATCAATTGGAAACAGCCCATTTAAGTAAAGAGTTGAAAAGTGAATATTATTCACCACTCTCTTATATGATGGCAATTGATTATCAGACCTATTTAGTGGATGATATTTTGCAGAAAGTAGACAGAGCTACAATGACAGTGAGTTTAGAAGGTAGAGAACCTTTTTTAGATCACCGAGTTATTGAGTGGGCTGCCCAACTTCCGAATGAATATAAATATTTTGAAGGAACCAAAAAGCATATTGTAAAAGAAATTGTTCATCAATACATTCCAAAAGAAATGATGGATAGGCCAAAAATGGGTTTCGCTATTCCGATTGCTAATTGGATGATGAATGAATTGCGTGATTATGTAGAATCTTTTATAAATGAAAAAACGATCCGAGAGCAAGGAATCTTCAATTGGGTTTATGTAGAGAAATTAAAAAATGATTTCTACAATGGAAAAAAAGAATACGATGTAAAGTTGTGGTATTTATTAATGTTTCAAACATGGTACGATCGATGGATGAAATAATAAATACCGATTCTGCATTTATAGGTAAATCTAGAAATATATTATATTTATCTTATGATGGAATGACAGATCCTTTAGGTCAATCACAAGTACTTCCTTATTTAATTGGACTTACGAAAGAAGGATTTACATTTCATATTATCAGTTTTGAGAAACAAACTCGTTTTCAAGAGCATAAAAACCATATTCAAAAGATTTGTGATGACAATAGTATTATTTGGCATCCAAATAGTTATACTCAGAAATCACCCTTAATTACTACAATTTGGGATGTTTCAAGAATGAAGAAGTTGACTAAGAAACTTCATAAAAAGCATGATTTCTATCTTATTCATTGTAGAAGTTATATTTCTGCCTTAGTTGGATTATCAATGAAAAGAAAATACGGTACAAAATTTATCTTTGATATGAGAGGATTTTGGGCAGATGAAAGAATCGATGGTGGTTTGTGGAATTTAAAAAATCCAATTTTCAAAACAGTATATAACTATTTCAAAAGGAAAGAAATTCAATACTTCAAAAATGCAGATTATACAATTTCCTTGACTCAAAAAGGAAAAGAAGAGATAGAAAGCTGGAAAGTATTTAAAGAGAATGTACCTAAAATTCAAATTATTCCTTGTTGTGTTGATTTAGATTTATTTAATCCTGATAAAATTGATGAGGTCGAAAAGTTTAAGTTAAAAGAAAAATTAGGGATTAGATCTTCTGATTTTGTTATTGGTTATGTTGGTTCTATTGGGACTTGGTATATGCTTTCAGAAATGTTAGATTATTTCAAAGTATTAAAAGTAGAAAATGAGAATGCTAAATTTTTATTTGTAACAGGTGAAAAACCAGAAAAAATTTACGCTCAAATTTTAACTAAAGGTATTTCAAAAGAAGATGTAATTATTACCTCATGTGTTCACAATAAAGTTCCTTTGAATATTTCAATTTTTAATTCATCTATCTTTTTTATACGACCCACTTTTTCTAAAAAGGCTTCTTCTCCAACAAAACAAGGAGAAATAATGGCAATGGGAATACCTTTGGTGTGTAATTCAGGAGTAGGAGACACGGATGAAATAGTCAAAAAATACAATGCGGGATCCGTTATTCAAGTTTTCGATAATGAAAATTATTTGAAGGCTATAAAAAATCCGAGTTCAATTGATATAGAATCAATGAAGAGCGGAGCAAACGATTTTTATTCTTTAAAAGAAGGAGTGAAAAAATATTTATTTGTTTACAAAAAAGTTTATGAAAAATAAAATAATAGTTACAGGAGGAGCTGGATATATTGGTTCGCATACAATAATAGAATTAATTGAAAATACAGATTACGAAATTATTTCAATAGATAATTTTTCAAATTCTTCTGAAATTACCTTTGATAGAATAGAAGCCGTAACAGGTATAAAGATTAAAAATTATTCAATTGATATTTGTGATCAAGAAAAATTGTTTACAGTTTTAGAAAATGAAATCAATTGTATAGGTATAATTCATTTTGCAGCTTTTAAATCAGTACCCGAGTCAGTTTCAAATCCATATAAATATTATCATAATAACACAGAGTCATTGTTGAATGTTATAGAAGGATGTTTAAAATACTCGATTTCAAATTTAATTTTTTCTTCTTCTTGTTCAGTTTATGGGAATATTGATAAACTACCAGTGAATGAAGAAACACCTTTTAATAAATCAGAATCACCTTATGCTTATTCCAAACAAATAGGTGAATCTATTTTAAATGATTATGCTAAAGCTTATCCTGAGTTAAAATCAATCTCATTGAGATATTTCAATCCAGTTGGAGCTCATACATCAGGTTTAATAGGTGAATTTCCTATTCATCCGCCAACAAGTTTAGTTCCAGTTATTACTCAAACTGCAATTGGAAAAATTGAAAAAATGACGGTTCATGGAGAAGATTATAGTACGCGTGATGGATCTTGTATTCGTGATTACATCCATGTATCTGATATAGCGAAAGCACATGTGAAAGCGTTGGAATTTTTATTTGAAGGTAAAAATAGTTCAACAAATACTGTGTTTAATTTAGGTTCTGGAAATGGTGTTAGTGTAAAAGAAGCTATTTATTCATTTGAAACTATCACAGGATTGTCGTTGAATTATTCAATTGGTCCTAAACGAGAAGGAGATGTGGAAGCTATTTTTTCTGATATTTCAAAATCAAAAAATATATTAGGTTGGAAATCAGAGTGTACACTTGATGAAATGATGAAGTCAGCGTGGGAATGGGAAAATTACCTTAAAAATGGTCAAATTTCATAATTTCAATTAACTTTACATTTACTAGAATTTCATAAATTGGAGTTGAAATTTGAATATCTTCGGATAATTTTATAAGAATTAAAGATGGCAAAAATACTCATAACTGGAGGTGCAGGATTTGTACCAAGTTCAACAGCAGATAAATTATTAGAAGATCCTACTAATTTTATTGTATTAGTAGATAATTTTTTAACTGGAAGCATGAATAATGTGCCAATTCATGAAAATTGTAAATTTATAAAATGTGATGTAAATAATTATCAAGATATTGCTCCAATTATGTGCTCGTATCAATTTGATTATGTTTTTCATTATGCTGCAGTTGTAGGAGTACAACGAACTTTAGAAAATCCTAAAATGGTTTTAGATGACATAGAAGGGATTAAAAACGTATTAGAACTATCAAAAAGTACAGGAGTTAAAAGAGTATTTTATTCATCTTCTTCTGAAGTGTATGGAGAGCCAGTTCATTTACCTCAAAACGAGGAAACAACACCTTTAAATTCTAGATTGCCTTATGCGGTTGTGAAAAATGTTGGTGAAGCTTATTTTAGATCTTATTACCAAGAATTTGGATTAGAATATACTATTTTTCGTTTTTTTAACACCTATGGACCTAAACAAAGTACTGATTTTGTCATGTCTAAATTTATTCGTTTAGCTATAAAAGATCAAGATATTACTTTATATGGTGATGGATTACAAACGAGGACTTTTTGTTTTATTGATGATAATACAGAAGCATGCTTAAATGCAATGAAAAGTAATGAATTTGTAAATTCTGTTTTTAACATTGGAAGTGATTTAATTTTCACAATAAAGGAATTAGCCGAGATTGTAATACGTTTAACAAATTCCAATTCTAAAATTGTTTACCTTCCTGCGTTACCAGAGGGAGATATGACAAGAAGACAACCCGATATTGGAAAAATGAAAAAATTATTAAATCGAGAACTTATACCTTTAGAAGAAGGAATCAAGAAAGTTTTAAAAAGTATACTGTAATTTCATTTTTAATACTTATTGAAAATGGGTAAGTCTATTTTTTTTATGGTACCTTATCCTATAGGAAAAGCCCCATCTCAAAGATTTCGATTTGAACAATATTTTGATTTACTAAAGAAGGAAGGATATAATTTTATTGTTAAACCTTTTTATTCTGATAAAACTTGGGAAATTTTACATTATGAAGGACATTTCATATCAAAAACGATACGTATTACAAGTTCCTTTTTCATACGTTTCTTTCAGCTTTTTCAGCTTTTTAAATATGATATAATTTTCATTCATAGAGAAGGAGCGCCTATCGGTCCAGCTATTTTTGAATGGGTCATAGCTAAAATTTTAAGAAAGAAAATTATTTATGATTTTGATGATGCTGTTTGGTTACCAAATTATAGTGAGGCAAATACAAAAGTTCATAAATTAAAAAATTACAAGAAGGTAAATAGTATTATGAAATGGGCAACAAAAGTTAGTGCAGGCAATAAATACTTAGCTAATTACGCTCAACAATTTAATGAAAATGTTTGTGTTAATCCTACAACTATTGATACTGAAAATTATCATCTTCCAAATATATATACTTCTGTGTTTGTCAAAGAAAAGGCTGTAATTGGCTGGACAGGAACACATACAACAGGTAAGTATTTAAGTTTTTTAGTCCCTGTTATTGAAAAATTGAATTTAGAATTTGATTTCGAATTTTGTGTGATTTCAAATGAAGAACCTTTAATAAATTTAAAAAACCTTAAATTTATTAAATGGAAAAAAGAATCAGAGATCGAAGACCTCCTTCGATTTGATATTGGTGTAATGCCTTTGTCGGACGATCAATGGGCAAATGGAAAGTGCGGATTTAAGGCTTTACAGTATATGTCGTTAGGAATCCCAACTATTGCTTCTCCCGTTGGAATGAATAGTGAAATTATTGATGAAGGTATAAATGGATTTTTATGTACAACAGAAAAGGAATGGTATGAAGCATTTTATTATTTATTAAGTGATTTAAATAACAGAGAACGAATGCGTTGTTCTGCAAGAGATAAAATTATTAAAAATTATTCCGTAATTTCCAATCAACAGAATTTTTTAAATTTATTTTCAAATTAATCGTACCCCCGTAGAGACCTAGCATTGCTAGGTCTCTACGGGGGTACGTCCAAAAACAAAGTTCATCAAAAAAACGTAAAGTCGTTGTAATACAACATCTCAACAGAATAAAAGAAATATTATACTAAACCATGAAATTATTATTCGCAACATCGAACCAAAATAAAGCAGACGAAATACAAAAATTATTGCCAAATAATTTTCATATTATTACGCTAAAGGATATTAATTTAAAAGAAGAAATTCCCGAAACCTCTTCAACAATAGAAGGGAATGCCATTCAAAAAACAGAATACATAATTAATAACTTTCAATTAGATTGCTTTTCAGATGACACAGGTTTAGAAATTGATGCTTTAAACGGAGAGCCAGGAGTTTATTCCGCTCGATATGCTGGACAAGATAAAGATTCAGAAAAAAACATGGATTTGGTCTTAGATAAGATGAAAAATTCTACAAATCGTAAAGCAAGATTTAAAACAGTAATTTCTTTAAGTCTCAATGGGAAAATGCATTTATTTGAAGGAATAGTTGAAGGAAAAATTAGAACAGTTAAATCTGGAGTTTTAGGTTTTGGGTACGATCCTATTTTTGAACCCGAAAATTGCGGAAAAACCTTTGCTGAAATGTCATTAGAAGAAAAGAATGTAGTTAGTCATCGTGGTAGAGCATTTGAAAAAATGATAAACTTTTTAAATAAATATTTAGATTAGTTTATAATCATGAAAAAGCTCAAGGATATTTTAAGTGCTGGAGAAAATCTACATCAAGCTTTTTTTGAAAATTGTGATGATTCATTAGAAGTGGCAAGAACATTATGCGCTTTTTCAAATACAGAAGGGGGAACATTGTATTTTGGAATTAAAAAAAATGGAAAAATAACGGGTGTTGATCCCGAACAAGAGAGACATAATATCTTAATACTAATAAAAGAAAAATGTGAAAAAATAAAAGATATTAATTTTCATATTTCACAAGATGGATTTAAGTTAGTGCTAGAAGTTAACGTTCTTTCTTCTTTTCATAAACCAATCCACGTTTTGAATTTTAATTTAAATGAAATTTATATTCGAAATGGAAATTTAAACATTAAGGCTAACAAAATCATTCAGAATTTTTGGAAATACAGCGTTAATAAGTATTTAAAAACTGAAGTTTTGTCTGAGAATGAATTGGAAGTGCTTAATTTTATAATGTTAAATCCATTTTCATCACTTAATAAAATTCATAAAGGCATCAGTTTTTCGATGGATACAATTGATTTTATTATTGTAAGATTATTATATTGTAAAATGATACAGATGAATATGTTTGATAATAGGTGCGAGTTCTACGTGATAGATAAATGAAAGGCTTTTTCATTTTAGCTATTAATATTTTATTTGGTTTCTAAGTTCGGTTTAAAATGAATTATTTTGTAAAAATAATATAGTGAAAATTGACTTAATTTTTATGATTAAGAAAACCGTAAATTACACAACTAGCACCTCAATATAAAATTAATTTTGATTTTTCCAAATTTAATCCTTATCTTTAGATCGAATTTAGATAAAATATACACAAATGGGTAGACCAGCAACAAAACCGGCAAAACTTCGAGACGGTTTTTATATACAAGTGAAAAATCAAGGTGGGACTGGAGTACTTGTTAGAAGAGACACAAAAGAACAGATGGTATTAGCCGCTGAAGATTATTCTCGAACTAAACAAGTTAGCATCTTGGGAGAGATGAAAAATGATAAGTGGATAAGTTAAATCTTATTTTTTAACAAAATACTTTAAGTCAAAAGGTTCTTATTATTTAGGAACCTTTTGTCGTTTTACTACTACCACATCTTTGATAAATAAGATTTTTTAGTAAAATGAAATCTATTATTTCTTATATATAGGATTATAATTAAGGTATATTTTCTATTAAAGTATACATGAATTCGTCTTTTTGACTTTAAAGTGAATTATAATTTTCCAATTTTAGGTGTCTAATCAAAAATTGTAAAAAAAACATCATTATTCACCACCACAAAATCAGCCACTTGTGAACAAATTAATATTTTTGAACAAATTATTCTTGAAAAGTGCTTGTTAATTAGAAAAGAGTGTGTACCTTTGCCACCCGCTAACGAGCGAAAAACAAATTGAAATAATAGATTAAAAAAAGGTTTTAAAATTATTTTTACAAAAAGCTTGCTAATGTAAATTAAATGAC
>OBEQ012196230.1_pt1 | contig 35297 bp, 25 predicted proteins | sample 1670901 | NCBI WGS metagenome assembly OBEQ01 (sample SAMEA104232315, study PRJEB22302) | groundwater metagenome | biome: forest; feature: aquifer; material: groundwater | place: USA | collected 2011-08-07 | depth 5.4 m | reverse complement strand
TTGCGTGGCAAGCCACGGGGAATCTACCCAAGGGTCTAGCGCCACAGGCGCGCTGAGGGGGAGCAAGCAGGCAAACTTCAGCCAGGTGGCTGAAGGCAAACTGCGCGGTAGTGATAGATCCCTCCGAGCTAGCTTCCATGCGGCTTTGCCGCTGGAGGGGGCTTTGCCCGCCCCTGAGATTGACGGACAACTGGCCTTTCAGGTGGCCCGAGCGGAGACAAATATCGACGAACATTTGTTTCCCCACCTGGGCCCGCGAATCCGCCCTGACACACAACATCCGATGAACCAAGGCGATCAATCCATTGCCCAACACTGGACCATCCCAGTCTCGATCCGAGGATTCTAGGGCCTGTTTGCAAAATACCGACACCGATTCAGATGAGGATCTCGATCTGAAATCTGGATGATAATTTGGAAACTGCGGATCAGGATTCCCGCCAGTAAGTCACGCGCAGCTTGCGGAATTGCGCCTCGGCGAAACATCCTCGTCATCCGATTTTTCCACATTCCTAATCCTTTATTCCTAATCGAGATCGAGATCAGTTGTGTGTCGATGCCGATTTCGATCAAGATTACGAGCCCGATTTGGATTACGAGAAAATCGATTCCGTCACGCATGCGAATGAGGTGATCAGATGTATCGACCTCATCGAATTTATCTGTATCGCCGTTGTCGATATCGGTGTCAGCGGGGCAAGCGGATTTTGCAAACACGTCCTAGTTTCAAAAAACCACCCCCTCGCCGCGGCAGGCCATGCCAAAACGAGGGGGTCTGTCGGCTTTGGAATCAGCGAGTTACGAGTTTTGCATCGCCGGACTCGAACCAGCGACCCCTCGACCCACGCAACTTTTCCAACCTTCTGCCGATAATAGAAATAAGGAGGGATGATGAAAGTGAGCGACCTATTTACTCGATTGATTCGTGCAGTGACAAGACGCACGCAACAGGCGCCTCTGCAGAGCACTCCGCAGCCCCACCCAGCTGCGAGTCAGTATGAATCTGCCGCACCCTCACGCGCTGCCACACAACACGCGCGTTTTCTTGAGCTCTGCAAAAATGCTCCACTCAGCAAAGCGCTCATCATCGCGGCACTGGTGCAAGCGAAACGCGAACGGCATCTATTTCTCGATGAAGCGGCGCGGGTAGCGATGCTTCGATTGGATATTTATCTCATTACCGGAGATCAACAATCATACGATGGATTGATGAGCGTACATTTTCCAAACGGTCAACCCATCACACGTGGGGTGGACATTCGATTGGATCATTATGCGGAGAGGGTAGCGAGTTTTCTGAGCAACAGCGAAGTTTTTTACTGCGGCGATTCGGGGATTTCGAGAATTATTTTTTTGAATCACAATACGGGAAGCACGGCCCCAACCATCGGCGTCACCAACAATTCGTCGCTGGAGGCGAGACGCCGCTTCGCGCAACTCGCAGACGTTGCAGAATTCTGAAAAACCACCCCCTCGCCGCGGCAGGCCATGCCAAAACGAGGGGGTCTGTCGGCTTTGGAATCAGCGAGTTACGGATTTGGTGAGTTCTGGAATGATCACGTCGCGCCAAGGCGAAGGATTCGTACCGCTGGCAATGGCCAGCGCGTCCACCCACTGACGGTGCTGTTGCAATTCTGCGGGCTTTAAACGTTTGCACAACGCCAGATACGTATATTGTAATTTTTGCGAAGCGCTGCGCCTCGCGAGGGCCGTGAACAGGGCCCGCGCCACGGGAATCGCTTCCCGCGGCGACAGATATTTCGCGCGATCCATGAGTGTTAACGCGGCGGTCTCGATAATTTCTGGCGACGGATCGGACAGCGCATTCACGAGTGTCGCAATGTCCACGGCGTGTCGATGGTAGCGCACCAACGCAAGCTGCAGAAAACTGTACAGTCGTAATGCTTCCAAACGCAATGTCGGATCGGCGACACGTCCAAACAGAGGCAACGCGGCGCGAGCGATGGTCAGCGCCAGTGGTGCCTTCACGAAATCGCTGCAGTCGGACAGGGCGCGACACGCAAGCGTCGCCACACGCACATTGGCGTCGTTGATCAACGGTTGCAACACCGTCACCACCCGCGCGCGCAGCGCCGCATCGTGCGTCAGGCGCAGCAGAATGCGCGCCGCCTGCACGCGCACCATCGGATGGGAATCCTCCAAAGATTTTTGACTCGCACGCACCAACCAGCGTTGATGATATGGGAGCAAGGACACCCCGGCATCACTCACCGTCCGTGTCAGTTCCTCATGATCAACGCCCTGTTGTATCATCGCATACATTTGTTGCAATTCACGCACCCGCACCGGCAGCGACAGCGACGCGCTCGACAACAGGCCACGATACATTGCCCACAACGCGCTCGCCTGCGGATGCGCCAACACGTGATCGCGCAAAATGGTCAATTCCGCGGCCTGGATGGCAATCGGCGCATCCAGCAACATGTGTCGGTAGATGTGTAAACGTGACTCAGACGCCTGCCATGCCGGCGACGCCGCCAAAAACCAGGCGCGAAATTTTTCCATTTCCGCAGCAGTTTCGGCGCTCGGCAAGCGACACGTCATGTGGACATAGTTGTAGCCAATATTGTCGACCTCGCGCTCGGGGGTATGCGGATTTTGTATCTGGGCACGATGGTGCCCAATGAGTTCGTGCATCGGCACATCGACGCCAGCCAACTCGCGCGTCACGGACTCCTGCGCGCTGTTGGGAATTTCACGACGCAATTTTTGTTCGTGATCAAAAATCGCGACGGTCGGAAAGGCATCGATTGTATTCGCGGCGGCCAACGCCACGTTTTCTGTCACGAGAAACAGATACTGTCCGCCCGCCTGCACAGCCTGCGCCTGAAAACTGGGCAAATATTTTGGACAATACCCGCACCAATCGGCCGAGAACATCACGAAGGCGTATTGTCCCGGTTGCAATCGTCCGAGTTGCTCCGACAATTCTGCGCTGGTGCGCACCGTCTTCACAGTTGTTGTAAACGGCGGTGTACCCGGCATGACATACCCGGCGGTCGGCGTGAATTGCGGCAGCGACGTCACATTGGCGCCCTGCTGATTGGCGTACGCCAGCCGCTCTTGCCAATTGATCACGCCATCGTGGTTCGCATCCATGACGGGCAGATGACTCCAGAATTTCGGCGCGAAGCGATGGCAACAGACGGTTTCATTTTTGCTGCCGGCCGAAATAAAGAGCGTGCGCTCGGTGTCGACAAACTGCGCGCGCAGATTCGCACTACTGCATTGATCCATGATCACGACCCGCTGGCCGTACGCCAGGCCAGCGAGCAGCGTCGTGAGTTTGCCGGTTTCACAATCCTCATCCAGGCAGAAATCGCCGCTCGGAATCGCGTGACCGGTGGTGTAGATGACCACGTCGTCGTTGGTGTCGGTTTTCAGTTGCGCCAGCATCTGCTGAATGTGACGCGGCGTCGCCGTCACGAATTGACTCACCGCAGTTTCCGGCGGTTGCGTGCTCGCTACATGCACCTCGTAGCCCATGGCCAACAATTCCCGCACGCTGTCGTTCACATTTTTCAAATGCTCCGCGCCGGTGTCGCCGTTAATCACGACCGCAACCTTGCGCACCACCGTTGTATTGATCCCCACCGGGTTCATCGCCATCCTCCAGACACACGTCACCCTACTCCTTTAATGATCGGCACGCGGGGGGGGTGATGTTGTGGGCAATAAAACCACCCCCTCGCCGCGGCAGGCCATGCCAAAACGAGGGGGTCTGTCGCCTTTACAATCAGTGGCTTACGAATTTTGCAGCGCCGGACTCGACCCATCGACCCCTCGATCCATCGATCCAATAACCTGCCACGTCGTCGCGGCAACGCCTTGGGCGACGAGGGCGTCGATGTCGAGGACCGCTTCGATCTTGGTGAGTTCGGCGGGCGTGCTGCGGGTGGCGGGTTTTTGGGGTTCGAGAAAATTGCAGCAATCGTCGGCGTACGGTTCGATCGATAAATCAAACGTCCCGATCTGCCGCGCGGTGCGAATAATCTCTTCTTTGTCCTGACCGATCAGCGGGCGCAAGATTGGCAGCGTGGCGACGGCGTCGATCGTGGTCATATTCGGCAACGTCTGCGACGCGACTTGCGCCAGTGAATCGCCGGTGACCAGCGCAATCGCGCGACGCTGCGCTGCTACCGCCGTGGCAATGCGCACCATGAGACGACGATAAATCAGAATGCGATAGCGCTCCGGCACGCGCGCCACCACGTGTTGTTGAATCTCGCCAAACGCAATCATCGCCAGCGGCAGCGGACCGTGCCATTGCGCCAGCAGGCGCGCCAACTCCACAACCTTTTCCTGCGACGCCGCCTTGGTAAACGGATGACTGTGAAAATGCAGCGCCACCGCATCGCACCCGCGCCGCATGATCCGCCAGGCCGCGACCGGCGAGTCGATCCCGCCCGAGAGCAGACACGCCACCCGCCCCGACACGCCCACCGGCAATCCCGCCGGCCCAGCAATGCGATGCGTCGACAATAAAATTTCGTGACTCAAGACATCGATGGTCACGGTGAGTTCTGGATGGGTCAAGTCCACGCGCGCACCGGTGCGCATCGCGACAAAACTGCCGACGCGCACGGCGATTTCCTGCGAGCTCATCGGAAATCTTTTTTCGGCGCGGCGACAACGCACGGCGAACGAGCGAAACTGGCAACCATCGACCGCAAACGCAACAGCCGTCTCGAGTTCCTCGATCGACCATCCGACACGCCATACCGGGCGCGCATTCGCAATACCAAAGACCTTGGCAATGCGTAATTCCAGCGTTTGCGCCGTGTAACTTTCAGCAAACTCAATGAGCACGCGACTTCCCAGCGATCGAAGCGAGGCGATCCTGATTCCATCAAGACTTTCCCGGATCTTCTGAATCAGCTTTTGTTCGAACCAGCGGCGGTTGTTCCCCTTCAACACCAACTCGCCGGCGTGACAGACCAAGTGGGTATAGGTGTGGATATGCGGCGCACAATCGTGTGCACGATCGGGGGATTTCTCAGCGAGAATCATAGGTGCTCCATCCAAAAGTAATAACGAGAATGCGGCCATAGATGATTTGTGCGCGCAGGGCAACCGTCGCGATGACTCTCTACCAATAAATACTGTGGATAAGTCGACAATTTGTGCCCGCACCAGCGCGCCGAAAAAAAAAGTGCAGAACGATACGCACTCGCCTTGACACCACAACATAGTGGGCCGTAAAATCCGCCGCACACTATATATAGTAACTGCGAGGGACGAGAGACGACCGCTCCTTTCAGTCGCTGGGACGAAGGACGAAAAAATATTCACTGCAGTTTCGTCCCTCGTCCCAGGGAGCGTAGCGACCGGTCGTCCCTCGTCCCTCGGTTAAAAAGGAGCGGTCATGTCATCGAAGAAACAGCAGGCGCAAGCCTCCGTCACCACCACCGGCCTCACGATCGAGCGCCGCCACACCACGCCGGGCGTGAATCCGCTCGACACGGTGGAATACGCCAAGCGGCGATCGGTCATTACCAATCCCGACGGCTCGACGGTTTTTGAAATGAACGATGTCGAAGTCCCGGCGTCGTGGAGTCAACTCGCCACCGATATCATTGTCTCGAAATATTTTCGCAAACGCGGCGTACCCGGCAAGGGCGGTGAAACGTCTGCCAAGCAGGTCGTGCATCGTCTCGCGCACAGCATGCGCACCGCCGGTGAAAAACTGGGCGGCTATTTTGCGACCGCCGAAGACGCCGAGGCCTTCGAATCCGAACTCGCTTATTATTTGATTCATCAAATCGGCGCGTTCAATTCGCCGGTCTGGTTTAATGTCGGCCTCTTTCACGAATACGGCATCGACGGCAGCGGCGGGAATTGGTTTTGGAATCCCGATGCACAGCAAATCGAAAAAACCGCCAATGCGTATGAACATCCGCAAGGTTCGGCGTGTTTCATTCAAAAGGTCGACGACGATCTCATGAGTATTTTCGATCTCGCGAAAAACGAGGCGCGACTGTTTAAGTATGGTTCCGGCACCGGCACGAATTTTTCGCGTCTGCGCGGGCGCCAAGAACGCTTGTCGGGCGGCGGGACATCGTCGGGGCTCATGAGTTTTCTGGAAGTGCTCGATCGTGGTGCTGGCGCGACCAAGTCCGGCGGCACCACGCGGCGCGCGGCGAAAATGGTCTGCCTCGACATGGATCATCCCGAAATCGCCGACTTCATTAATTGGAAGGTGAAGGAAGAAGCCAAAGTCAAGGCGCTGATTGAAGCGGGCTACTCCTCGGATTTCAACGGCGATGCCTATCGCACGGTTGCGGGACAAAATTCCAACAACTCGGTGCGCATTCCCGACAGTTTCATGGAAGCATATTTGAACGACGACACCTGGAGCACCTATTTCCGCACCACCGGCGAATTGTGCGAAACCTTTCAGGCGCGCGCGCTCATGCAACAAATCGCGAACGCCGCGTGGGGCTGCGCCGATCCCGGCGTGCAGTTCGATTCCACGATCAACACATGGCACACGTGCAAAGCGACCGGTCGCATTAATGGCAGTAATCCGTGCGTCACCGGCGACACGATGGTGGCGACCACACAGGGTTTGCGGCCCATCATCGATTTGGTCGGACAATCCGTCGATGTCGTTACGCAGGATGGTCGCGTCGCGCACGTCAGCGAAATTTTTCCCACCGGATTCAAAAATGTCTTCGAGTTGCGTACGCGCTGCGGGTACACGCTGAAACTCACCGCGGATCATCGGGTGTGGACACGTAATCGCGGCGATGTTGCCGCACAAGATCTCACCACCACCGACGAACTCGTATTGATCCCGTCGCATTTTGGTCGCACGCATCTCGATCACGAAATGGCACAGTTCATCGGACTCGCCCTAGGCGATGGCTGCAAAAACAGCGATGCGCAAGGTTCGATCGTCGTGACTATGGCGAGCGGCGAGGCCGATATTTTGGCCGAGTCGGTCGACTATTTAAATTCCATCAAGGCCGATCGAAAAATTGCCGGCGTGCGTTTCACCGACACGGGCGTGCGCACGTCAACGTCGGCGGAAGTCGTCACGTCGGTCGTGAATGAATACGCCGTGCTGAACGAAGGCTCGAACGGCAAACGCTTGCTACAAGCGGCCTTCGCGTTGGATCGCAGCAGTATCGCCGCGGTATTGCGTGGCCTCTTCACCAGCGACGGCACGGTCGCGAACTACGGCGAGAAATCGCAATACGTCGCGCTCGATTCCACGAGTCTCACCATGTTGCGTCAGGTGCAGCAACTGCTCCTCGCGTTCGGCATCAAGGCGAAACTCTACGAAAATCGCCGCGCCGGAAAATTGGAATCGCTGCTGCCCGACGGCCACGGTGGGCTCAAATCATACACGGTGCAGGAAATGCATTCGCTGCGCATCAGTCGTTCGTCGCGCGTGCTGTTTGAAAACGAAATCGGTTTTCACCCGCAGAGCGAAAAATGCGCGGCGTTGCGCGCACTCAACGCAGAGGTCGGCACGTATCGCGATGAACTCGTCGATACGTTTGAATCACTCACCAAGCTCGGCACGCAAAAGGTGTACGATCTGACCGAACCGCTCACCCACCATTTTGCCGCCGACGGCATTCTGGTGCACAATTGCAGCGAATATATGTTCCTCGACGACACCGCGTGCAATCTCTCCAGCATTAATTTGTTGTCGCTCTACGACACGAAGACTGCGCAGTTCGATATTGCGACCTATCGTCACGCAATCCGGATTTTTTTCATCGCGCAGGAAATTCTGGTCGATTTCTGCAGCTATCCCACGCAGAGCATCGCACAAAATAGTCACGACTATCGCCCGCTCGGTTTGGGATATGCGAATCTGGGTACATTGCTCATGGTGCAAGGCATTCCGTATGATTCCGATGAAGCCCGCGCGATCTGCAGCGCACTCACGGCGATTCTCACCGGACACGCGTATGTGACGTCGGCGGAAATGGCCGCCAGCAAGGGCGCATTCGACGGTTTTGCGAAGAATCGCGATTCGATGTTGGGCGTGATCGGCATGCATCGCGACGCGGCATACGCGATCAACACCGCGGCGTGCCCGACCGATTTGTACACGGCCGCATGCACCGATTGGGACCTGGCGCTACGGCTGGGCAAAGATGCGGGCTATCGCAACGCGCAGGCCACGGTGATTGCACCGACCGGAACGATCGGTCTGCTCATGGATTGCGACACCACCGGCATCGAACCCGATTTCGCGCTGGTGAAATTCAAGAAACTCGCGGGCGGCGGCTATTTCAAAATTATCAATCAGTCGATTCCCGCCGCGCTCACGCGGTTGGGTTACACCGCGAAAGAGATCGACGAAATCATCGCGTACGTGAAAGGCACGTCCACCCTGGTCGGCGCGCCCGAGATTAATTCGGAAACGCTCGCGGCAAAAGGTGTTGCCAAAAAATCACTGGCAAACCTCGAGGCGCAACTCGCGGGCGCCTTCGATTTGCGATTTGCGTGCAACAAATTCACGCTCGGCGACAATTTCACGTCGCTCACCGATTTGGGATTCAGCGAGGAACAGATCGAAATCGCCAATCGGCATATTTGCGGCACGATGACCATCGAAGGCGCGCCACATTTAAAACCCGCGCATCTGCCGGTGTTCGATTGCGCCAACAAATGCGGTAAAGACGGCGTGCGTTTTCTGCAGCCCATGTCACACATTGGGATGATGGCCGCCGCGCAACCGTTTGTGTCGGGCGCAATTTCCAAAACGATTAACGTACCGAACGAAACGACCGCGCAGGAAATCGAACAACTCTACCTCGAGTCGTGGAAGATGGGACTCAAGGCCTGCGCGCTCTATCGCGACGGTTCGAAAAATGCGCAGCCGTTGTCGTCGACGTCCGGTGAAGGCAAGAAAAAATCGGCGGCAGAAAAATCGGCCGCCGCAATGATCACGGATGAGGTCGAACTCCCGCGCGTCGCCGCCGACGCCTCGGCCCCGCCCGCCGTGGTGCGGCGCCGGTTGCCGAAAAAACGGTTGGGCTTCACGCAAGAGGCGCGCGTGGCGGGCAACAAAGTCTATTTGCGCACCGGCGAATACGAAGACGGTACGCTTGGCGAAATGTTCATCGACATGCACAAAGAGGGCGCGGCGTTTCGCAGCATGATGAATTGTTTTGCGATCGCCGTTTCGCTCGGACTGCAACACGGCGTGCCGCTCGAAGAATTCGTGAACGTCTTCACCTTCACGCGTTTTGAACCGTCGGGTCCGTGCGATCATCCCAACATTAAAATGGTCACGTCGATCATCGATTATATTTTTCGCGTGGTCGGCATGGAATATCTGGGCCGCACCGATTTCGTGCAGGTGCAACCGGAAGCCACGATCGCCGATGCACCAGTGACCACGGTCGAAACCGCACGCGGTGGTGCGCATGCGATTGCGCGGCGACTCGAACCGACTGGCGCGTCCCGCCTCGATGCGGCCACGTTGGCAAAACTGGAACAACTGTCGGGCAGTGCGTTGCCGGTGCACAGCAACAGCGGCGGTAATGCGGAAACGTTGCGCAACAATCTCGCCAAAAATGGCGCGACGAAAAATAGTGACGCCCACGAATTGCCTGCAGTCATGGTCACGCGCAGCGCCAGCACGACGTCGGCGGGCGGCGGCCTGCAGACATCCGCCAGCACGATGTCGGCGACGGTCATGAGCGAACATCTGTCCAGCATGATGGGCGACGCACCGTTCTGCGATAGTTGCGGCAACGTCACCGTGCGCAACGGCAGCTGCTACCGCTGCCTGAACTGCGGCAACTCGATGGGATGTTCGTAACGGCGGTCGTCAGTCGGCGGTCGCAGACTTTCACTTCGCATAACTTTGGGGACGTTTCTCGCGCTTATGCGACTAGTAAAAAATTCAATGTCGCGTTCATACATTTCACGCGGCCTGCTGCTGGTTTTTTTGCTGTGTTCCAGCGCGGCGTGGGCGAGTGAGTTTTCCGTGGATTCGGCGAGCCACGCGACACTTGCCTCTGTGCGCAGCTCGGGCGCGGTCGAGTCCGCGTCGCACGCCACCCTGGGCTATCTCGCGAACAGTGGCGCCGTGGAAAATGCCTCCCACGCCACGTTGGGATACATTCGCAACGCATCCATAGAAAACGCCTCGCACAGTATTGTGGGATATTTCCAGACCAGCGGTGCAACGCTCGTTGTTGAAAATGCCTCGCATGCGATTCTGGGATACATCGATGCACAGGGGGATATTGAAAATGCAAGTCACAGCATCGTTGGCTACGCGCGCGGCAGCACCGCTGTTGATCGCATCAACGTCGTCGCCACGCTCATATTTTTTCTGCATGTGTGGTGATGGTACGCATAACCTTGAGAAACGTCCCCAAAGTTATGCGGCGGCGTTAGTGACCGAGAGGACAGACACCGCATCGGCACCCCAGGCGGTTAGCCAGCCGCAGACGTCAGCGGAGAGCAGTGCAGAATACCTCGCGCCATTGTGCATCAGCACACCGCCCCGCACGCGCAACCATTCGCACAATGTATTCCAACGATCGGCACCCAAAATTTCTGCGGGCATTGGCGCCGGACGCGCGCGCTCGGTCTCCGTGTGTGCGGCAAAAAATGTTTCGTACGCACCCAGCAACAGATCGAGTTGATGGAATTGCTGCACCGCAGCGACGTCTGTGGTGCGACGCATCAGCACGGTGGTGGCGTCGGCGCAAACTTCGCGTCCTTTTTTTATCTGCGCCAATCGATCCGCAACGGCCGTGCGCGGCATGAGAGAATGCACCGAGAGATGACCATACAACGCCCCAATCGCCGAGCGAATAAACAGCGCGCTCTGATCGCGATCGGTGCGCACAATGTACATCGCATGCGCGAAATGAATCGCCGCCAGGTCAGGATAGACGTCATTTGTGAGCAAAGCCAGCGCGGTCGCATCGGCTTCGCACCAACCGACCAAGCGTGCTTTGGATGCCAACTGCCGCGCCCATCGCACCGCGGCCACCCCACCCAAGACGCCCGCCGCCGCTGAGCTGCCGCCCACCGCTGCCGAACAACTCGTCGCCATCAACAACGGCGCCGTCGTCGATGCCTGTTCAGCAATATGCCACGCGCGCGCAAACCCAGATCGTATGACCGCATTCATTCCCACGAGGACCTCCATTGTTCACAGAGCGGCGCTTCAAACATATTTTGTGCTGATGCGCAAGAATTGCGCGGAGAGTGAGACTTCGTAATCGGTTGTTCCCTCATCCTAATCATCATCTTGATCTTGATCGTGATCGCAATCGATTCCGATCTCGATCTCGATGAGGAATGAGGATCAAGATGAGGACCAGGATGAGGATTGGAATGCGGATTACGAGGACACCCGCATTGACCGGATACTCTTTACGCCACGCCGTATCCGCCCGCGACATTCAGAATCGCACCACTCATGTGCGCGGATTCATCCGAGAGGAGAAATCGCACGGTCGGCAAAATTTCTGCGAGTTGGCTGAGACGACCGGCGGGGAGTTGCACGAGTGGCGGCGGCGACACGGTGTTTTCCATGTGACCGGGCGCGATGAGATTGACTGTAATGCCGTCGGAAAAAAGTTGGCGCGCATACGCGCGGGTGAGCGAGAGATTTCCGCTCGCGGCGATGCGATACGGCACGGCACCGACGCCGCCAAACACGTGATCGCACCCGACACAACCGAAATTAATAATCCGCCCCCAACCACGACCACGCATCTGCGGAAGCGCTGCGTGCGTCATGTGAAAAGTGCCGGTGAGTGTGGTCTGCAACACGTCGCCCCATTCCGCCGGAGTGACTTGGTCAACCGGGTCTAATATAAAACGACTCGCGCAATTGATCAGGATGTCGATCGGACCGAGCGCTTCCGCCACCGAACTCGCAATGCGCGCCGCCGCCGTTGCGTCGCGCAGATCGCCCGGACAAAAAATCGCGCGCCCGCCGCTCGCCGCAATTTCGCACACAAGTTCATCGCCCGCCGCCGACGGAGCGCGTCCATGCACCGCAACCGCCGCGCCCCACCCCGCCAGCGTTTGCGCCAACAATCTCCCGAGTCCACGCGTACTCCCCGTGACCAGTGCGGTGCGATTGGTGAGAAAGTGGGTCATCGGGAATAGAGACTAGAGAATAGAGACTAGGATATAAAGAAATTATCTGTAAAAAATGTGGTCAGTCGCACGCAAATCCATTATTCGCTCGGGCCCACATGGCCACCAAGAAAACCACAACCCGCAAACCGGTTCGCAAACCCGTGCGCAAGAAAGTCGTCGCGAAAAAAAAATCGCCCGCACCCGTCATAAAGAAACTCGTGTGGGGCGAACGACTCGTTGGTGTGCATGCCTCGACGCAAGGCGGCGTCGTCACCGGCATCAAGCGCGGCGACGCACTTGGCTGTACCGCGATTCAAATCTTCACCAAAAACAATAGTCGCTGGCACGCGGCACCGTTCACGCAAGACGAGACCGACGATTTTTTGGACGAACGCGATTGGTCCGGGATTCGCTGCGTGCTCGGACACGCGAGTTATCTGATTAATCTTGCGTCCGGCGAACCAAAAATCACCGAACAATCGATGGAGGCGATGCGCGACGAAATGCATCGCGCCGAATCGCTCGAACTCACCTATCTCGTGTTGCATCCCGGCGCGCACAAGGGCGACGGCGATCTCACCGGCATTCGCCGCGTGGCGGATCGACTGAATATTTTATTTGAAGAGTCGGTGTTTCAACACACGCGCATTTTGTTGGAAGGGACCGCCGGCCAAGGCACGTCGCTCGGGCATCGCTTTGAACATCTGCGCGATATTTTGGCGGGCGTGCGCGATCTGGATCGCGTCGGCATTTGTCTCGACACCGCGCATCTTTTCGCCGCCGGTTACGATTTTCGCACGCCCACCACCTACGCCGCGCTGTGGGATGAATTCGAACGCGTGGTCGGTCGGCGCTGGTTGGCGGCGCTGCACCTGAACGACACCACGAAAAAACTCGGCAGCCGCGTCGATCGGCATCATCACATCGGCCAGGGCCAAATCGGCGTCCGCGCATTCGGCCTGATCATGCGCGACCCGCGCCTGACCACGATTCCCATGATCTGCGAAACCCCGAAAGGTCCACAGGAAAAATTTGATGCGGTGAATTTAGCAAAGTTGCACGGGTTGATGGGATGAAGGAAATAGGAAATAGGAGTTAGGAGTTAGGAACTGCCAACTTCTCACTAGTGATCTCCTCCTATCTCCTATTCCCTATCTCCTAATTCCTATCTCCTAATCCCTAATTCCCATGATGCAAGATCGCATCAAGAATGTGCGTCGTGCGTTGTTCCAGGGGATTGAGGTCGCCGTGCGCCATCGATTCGCGTAATTGACCAAAGACACCTTCCATCGCGCCGCGTTCGGCAGGATCCATCTTGCCAACTTCATCCACGAAGGTGCGCAAATAATCGGGATTGAATTCATGCCCGCCCAGCGGCGTGGCGCTCCAGTCGGTCATTTGCCGTCCGACGATTTTATCGATGACGTGCGCGGCGATCTCGCGGCGTTCCGCAGGATCGGTGGACGATTCATATTTGGTGAGTGACTCATGCAGATCGGGGGCCCAATGTCGTTCGCCCGCTCGTGCATTGTAATACATCGAGATCACGAAATCCATGACGAGTCCCACGCCGTAACCGCCCAGTTGCGCGGCCGCGGTGTCGCCGCCCAATCCCGCCTTCACCGGCGTACCGATCACCGACCAGAGCAAAAATTTCCAGGTGCGATTCGCGCCCCACGCCACCGCCTTCATACCCAGCAGCGGTGCCGCCAGCATTTGCCACGGCACAATGATGAGCCAGGTTTGCAGGAGCGTGAGCACGCGACCAGCCGGCCCATGTTTCGGTTTCATCATGTCATTGTCGGTATATTTTTCGACGACCGTGAGTCGCTGCGCCACGCGCGCCCAGAAACCTTCGGCCCGTTTTGTTTTCACGAGCGGACCGGCCGGGAACGACACCGTGGGACGAATAATTTTTTTCACGAATTTCGGGAGAAGATGGCGATACACCGCCCCCAGTGTATGATCGATCAGCCAATTGAACGGCGCCACATGCACGGTGCCGGTCTCGGTGGTCGCTGTCAGGCCCCGACTGTTTGCGATCTCCTCCCGCAAATCGGGACGAAGGTAAGCACGGCCATAGGTCGCAACGGCCTGCAGCCAATTGCCGAATTCCAGCAAATATCGCCAATACAAAGCCTGCATCCATTGAAGACCCTCGAAACTAAAAAAATCCGCGCCGGCGATTTTGCGCAACAATTGATACGAGACAAAACTGAGCGGCGCGGCCACATCGAGACCCCGCGCATTCACGCCAAACAATCCGCTATACAGCAAATTTGCGCTGTACATCGCCTCGCCGTATCCCCACCAATGATCGAGCGACCAATCGGCCGGATTGATTTGCAACTCACCACCGGCATGCACCACATCAACCATTGCCAACGCACCCGCCACCACACGCAACGCCGTGTGTCCGCCAATGGCGCGGCCCAACACGCGGAGTTGCTTCACATCGCCCGACGTCGTGACGCGTTCGCCGGTCTTGTACCATCGTTTGAAATGTCCCCAGGCACCACTCACCCGACCGAGAAAACTCGCAGGATCGGATTGTTTGGATTTGAATCGATCACGCAGACGTTTCGTAATTGGCGCCATCCAGGCGTTGAATTTCTCCGCCGCCGTCATGCCGACCATGACGAGACCGCCCAACAGGATCGCGGTGCCGCCGGCAATCGCCATTTCCTCGCCCATCGTGAAAATTTGTTCGCCGAGCGCGCAGGGATCGACCATGCCCAGCACGAGTCGTCGCAACGGAACGGCTAACATCGTGCCGATCGACGTGCCCATGAGCAGACCTGGCCTGCCGCCCAACACACCACCGCACAACGCGCCGAGCGTTCCGCTCACGTGACCAATCCACGTGTAATTGCCCCCATGATGCACCGGATGCGGATCGAACGCCTGATCGATCGCCTGATGATCGCGCGGAGTCAGCACATTTTGGGCGGCGGGATGAAATGTGAACGGCACATGCGGCGTACCACACGCAGAAAACGGTTTGGGGGCCATAGAGAATTACCTTTCTAAAAAAAGTGCCACATCCCACGACATAATAGGTATCGGCAGATCGCGGAAAAAGTTGCTAAGGCGGGCTTGCGCATGTTACGCGCCCTCCACACACCTCTCGCCATGGCGCCTTTGCAACTCATCATCGCTCGCGATGCATCTCATCTCGCGCAAACTGCTGCGGCGTGGTTGTGCGAAAAGATTCTGGCGCAGCCGCGGTTCGTGTTGGGATGCGCCACCGGCAATTCGCCACTCGGTTTGTATCGCGCCTTGACGGAAAAAATTCATGCCGAAAAAATTTCCACCGCCGCGCTGCACTGTTTTCATCTCGATGAATATCTCGGCATGGCGGCCCACGATCCGCGCAGTTTTGCGGCGTACGTTCGGCAACACGTTGCCACACCGCTCGGCCTGCACGACGCGCAGATTCATTATTGGCGCGGCGATGCAGCAAACGCCAACGCCGAATGCGTCGCGTATGAAGCGGCGATCAAACGCGCGGGCGGGATCGATTGTCAGTTGTTGGGACTGGGCATGAACGGACACATCGCGTTCAACGAACCGGGCAGCGATCCCGCGGGGCGTTGTCACGTCGCGCAACTTGCGACGGCCACGCTACAACACAACGCCGCAGCGCTGGCGGGCCACACAGCACCGACGCATGCGCTCACCATGGGCCTGGGCACGATCATGGACGCACGCACGCTGCTCATGTTGGTGAGCGGCGCGCAAAAAAAATTATTGCTGCGCGAATTATTCACGGGATCCGTGCGCACCGATTTCCCGGCGTCGATCATTCGTCACCATGCGGCGACCACCATCATTGCCGATCGCGCGGCGGTTGGCAGCGACGTCACGAAATTTCAGGAGATCACGATTTGTGAAGCGCCATGATCTGAATGTCTGGTTTGCGCAGGATTTACCACACGACCGCACGGTCCTGATTATTTCGCCGCATCCGGACGACACCTCGATTGGCGTGGGCGGCACGGCAGCGTTACTTGCGAAAAAAAATCGCGTCGTGTCGGCCGTCATGACCACGGGACATCGCGCGCAGATCAAAAACAAAAATAAAGCGCAACGCATTGCCCAACGCGAACGCGAGGCGCAGCGCGAGGCAAAAATTTTAGGCGTGGAATGTGTCTGTTTGCAATTACCACTTTACGACACCGGCACGATATCACAAATCGATCTCGAAAAAGCCACCGCACTGCTCGAGGAATGCAAACCCGATATCATCTTAATGCCGAATCTGCAGGATCCGCATCCGACGCATCGCGTGTGTACGCAAGTGGTCATGCACGTCCTCACGCGCAGTGTGCAATGGCAGCAGCGCATGGTGCAGGTCTGGTATTACGAAAGTCCCTGGTCGCTGTTTAATCGCGGCGATTACAGCGCGCTGGTCGCCATTCCCGCCCGCACGTTTGCCACCAAACTGAAAGCGATTCGCACACACGGTTCGCAAAATACGCGCACGCGCTACGACGTGATCGCCACATCGCTTGCGCGATTACGCGCCGAAATTATTCCGGAGCAATCACTCGCCGGTTACGGCGATACGCCGCCCGACGTCGGATCGTACGTCGAAATTTTTTCCGTCGTCACCATGGGCCGCGAGGCGAAACTCGTGCAATCGCTCTCCGGCATTCGCGGCATTTTTCGGCGCGGCCTCACCGCCGAGGTCGCCGAAAGTTACGGATACACGTATGGTCGCTGGCTGAAACGCACGCTCGGCTATAATCCAAAAGTCATTGTAGGCCTGGATACCCGGCGATCGGGGCCCGTTTTGAAAGAGGGCCTTTTGCGCGGACTCACGCGCGCACATTGTCATCTGTTCGACATCGGCATTGCCACCACACCCATGGTGCAATTCGAGGTGCGCAATCGCGCATGCGACGGCGGCGTGATGATTACGGCCAGTCACAACGAGCCCGAATGGAACGGATTTAAATTTTTATGGAAAGATGGTGGCGCACTCGCGCCAGAACAAATGACGCAGGTCGTGCAACAATATCTCGCGCTCACCGACATGACCGAACGTCCGCACGTGGCGCATTATGTCCAGTATTTGATCGACTGGTTGGGCGTGGATGGCGTCGCGCGGATTCGCAACGGACATTTTAAAATCGTGCTCGATCCCAACGGCGGCGCCATGGTCGTCGTCATCGAAAATTTATTTCGGCAATTCGGGATCGAGACGATTCGCCTGAACGCAGAAGCCGGTCGGTTTCATCATCGCATCGAACCGACCGCGCAGGCGCTGAAAGATATGGCGCCCGTCATCGACAAAGCGCGCGCACATTTGGGTGTGGCGTGGGATTGCGACGGCGATCGCGTGGAAATCATGTTGCCCGGCGGCGAGCTATTGTCGGGGCATCGCATCCTCGCGTTGTTGGTTGATCAGATTTTGTGTCACCTCCCGAAAAAACAGACGGTCGTCGTGAACACCATGACGTCGGGGGTGGTCGCGGCGATAGCAAAGCGCTACGACGCGCGCGTGGTGCAGGCCGACGTGGGCGAATCGAATGTGGTCGAACAGATGAGCACACTCCACGCCGCGGTGGGTGGCGAAGGCGGCAGCGGCGGCGGCATCGTTCCGCCCAGTCGGTGTCGCGATGGCGTCATGACCATGCTGAAAATTTTGGAGCTGCAAGTCGAGCGCAAAAAAACCTTGGCGGAAATTTTGCGCGATTACCCGGAATATTCCACCACGCTCTTTAATCTGAAGATGCGTCCAGCGAACATGACGACGCTGCAAGAAATTGTACTGCGCAATTTTCCCGACGCATGCGTCAGTCGCGTTGGCGACAGTTGCAAACTCGATTTCGCCGACGGTACGTTTGTGTGCCTGCGCGCTTCGCACACCGAACCGAATTTGTTGCGCGTGGTGATTGATTCGCCGCACGCCGAGCGCACGCAACAATTAGCGGCACAGATGATGGAATGGTGTACGGGATTGACCACAATCTAAACGACACGGGAGCCGTCATGCGCACACTTTCTGGACTGGACTACATGATCGTTGCGATCTTCCTCGTGGCAGCCGCGGGGATCGGATTTTTTTTCACGCGACGCGCAGGGAAATCCACCAACCATTTTTTCTTGGGCGCGCGCAGCATGCCGTGGTGGCTACTCGGCACGTCGATGGCCGCCACCAACGCCTCGACCGACACACCGCTCGCGATCATGAAATATGTGTATCAAGAAGGCATCGCCGGCGCGTGGTTTTTCTGGGCGGCCGCGATTCAGGTCTGTTTGGCGACGTTTCTTTTTTCACAACTCTGGCGGCGTTCCGAGGTCATGACTGACGTTGAGATTGTCGAGAAACGTTACGGCGGTCGTCCCGCCCGCATTTTGCGCGTCTTGAAAGGCGTCTATTTTGGGGTCGTGCTCAATTCCGCCATCATGGGATGGGTCTACAAAGGCCTCATCAAAACGCTGACCGGCATGACCACGTTGAACACCATGCAAGTCGTGATTGGCGCGACGGGCATCGTGGCACTCTACACCATCGCGTCGGGATTTTACGGCGTAATCTGGACCGAATTTTTTCAGTACTTCATTGAAATCGTCGCGTGCATCGCGCTGTCGTATTTTGCGATTACGGCGGCGGGCGGTGCGCATCATATGATGGAGACCTTGCAGCAGCAGTATGGTGGTGGCGGTTTATTGCAAATGTATCCGCACTGGCCGCAAGCCGACCAATGGATGCCGCTCTCCGTTTTTTTTACCTACATCGGCATCCAATGGTGGGCCCACAAATTCGCCGACGGCGGCGGCAAACATATTCAACGCATGTCATCGGCAAAATCGGAAAAAGATGCCATCCTCGGCACGTTTTATTTTTCGTTTATGAACTTTGTTTTTCGGATGTGGCCCTGGATTATTGTCGCGTTGGCGAGCTTGGTCATTTTTGGTCGCGATCTCAAAGATCCCGAAATGGCCTACCCCATGATGATTGCGCGCGTCACGCCGAATGGCTGGTTCGGATTGATGATCGTCGTCACACTCTACGCCTTCATGTGTTCCGCCGCGACCCACACCAATCTCGGGGCTTCGTATCTCGTCAACGACCTCTATCGACGCTTCATTAAGAAGGACGGTTCCGAACGCCACTACATGGTCGCATCGCGCCTCGCGACCATGCTCTCGTTGGCGATGGCCATCACCGTGGCGTGCAACATGCAATCGGTCGGGAGCGCATGGAAGGTCATGGCGGAAATGACGAGCGGTGCGGGCATTACCTGGATTCTGCGCTGGTTCTGGTGGCGCATTAATGCGTGGACGGAAATTGCGGCCTTGCTCACGTCCATCGCTGTCACCATCACGATCGAACTGACCAACCCGACCATGCTCTACTCGTACAAACTCTGGACGATCATCAGCATCTCGATGGTCGTGTGGCTCACGGTCACCTTCCTCACGCCAGCAGTTGACGATACGATTTTGCGCGATTTTGTCGCGAAAGTCGGTCCCGCAAAATTCGGTTGGGGCCGCATTTATCGCAAATACAATCTCACCACGGATTTCACTTTGCGCACGAGCCTCATGAGTTGGTTGATCGGACTGCTGTTTCTCTTTTGCCTCAACTTCGGGGTCGGCAATATCGTTTTGCTCAACACCCTCGTGGGGTCTGTGCAAATCGCCGTGTCGGGCGTGTTGTTCATCGTGCTCTTGCGGCGTATCATCGCGCAAACCGCTCCCGACACGGCTCGCCGAGCCGCACTACAACAAACCCCAAAAATTCCTTCGTAATCGATCGAATCAGCGCAGATTTTAAAACGCCGAAATTTGCTTGTCGCGGTGCATGGCCTAGTGTACTTGCCGCGCGTTCTTTGCACAGATGCGCAAACTGTACCGACAGCAACAACGCAAATTCGCGGGTGCGTATGCCAATGGCGGAAAGACTATCACCAGCTGACGGGTTACAGTGTCCTGCCGGTTGGGATCTGACACCGAAACAGTATTGCGCGGATCTTCCAGCGCGCGACTGCTTTGTGGAAAACGACGCGACCGTCGCGGGCAGTCCATTGTGGCCCGAAGATCCGTCGTTCGATTCATCACGCATCGAAAAAAATCTGCACAAAATTCGTACGGCGCTCGCCAAGCGTGGAGGCATGGCGCTGTGGGGCCATGTGCCACTCGATTCACAACGGCGCGTCCCGCAAGGGCGCGCTTTTTTATTGTCACCAACACCGCAACGACTCGCCTCCACATTTGTCTCTGGCGTCTTGCTTCCCAAAGCAGCAATGACCACAACGCACATGGGATTTCTGCCCACACAGGGGACGATGCCACCGCTCTCGCATGTGACCAAAAAACTTCCCGGCACGTGGTTACTCTCGAATCTCGGATATTTCGTCACCCCGCGCCTCATCGAAGGCCCAGAGACAGGCGGATTTCCATTTGCACATAACGCCCGACATCCCGCAGCAGAACATTTGCGTCGCGATGACATCGCGTACCTCGGCGGATTTGTGGTGCGCGACAGTGGTTCCTCCGCGCAATTTCCGCCGCTCTTTGCCACGGGCGCGGCGGGTGTGCGTCGCAGCGGCGCACTCACGCTCATCGACGACGTCGCAGTGCGCGGTGGAACAATTACCATCGGCGATGCCGCGCTGGCGTGGTCCGCGCAAGATGTGAACCCCAGCGTTGCCGATGATCGCCCTGTCATTTTGTACACACCGAGTTTCACCACCGACGCCACTCGCGCAGCCACGCAATCTGGCGCGTGGGAATCGTATCGTTCGTTTGTCGGTGAAGATCGCATCAATCTCATTCTGGCCAACATCGGTACCGGCGAGCATCCACAACCGCGCATTGCCTACGCCGTCGACGGCGCGTGTCTGCAACCCGCCACCGCGCATGTCATTTCGATTGCGCGCGCACACTTCAAAGCCCGCTGGCCCTCGCCTGCTCTGAACTGGCGACTGATGCCCGTCATGATGGAATGCGAGCCGTGGTGCGATACTGCAACGTGGAATGATTGCACCACGATGTACGAAGGACTCATGCCGTTGCATCAGCCAGATTTTTTGCGGGCGTGGCAACATCCGCACGCGATCATGGCGCAGGAGACTTTTTTGCCCAATCCGTTGCGCCGCGAACCGCGCATCGCACTCGTGGAAACGGAACAGCACGTGGGCGTAATCTGTTGCAGCGGCCGCTACGAATGGTCGATCGGCATTTCACTGCAAGAGCAGTGGCCGCTGTTGCAATCGTGCGTCGCCGCGTATCTGCCCGGCGAGCCATTATTGCGTGCCCTGGGTCTTGATGGCGGTTCCGGGGCCAAATTGTGTTTGGTGCAAGATGGCGTTCCGCACGCCCTGAATTGGGTCGCCCCCGGCCGACGCAACAAATTTGGAGCACTGGCCGACAACACATACAGTTATTGCGCGATGCAGTTGGCCTAGGCGATTTTTGAAAAGCGAGATGATCTATGGCGATTGGCGCTTACAACAAGCTGCACCCTGGTAATCCGCTCGTCTTTCTGCACAGCCTGGTACCGCTGGGTCCAAGAGGGTTGGTGCACGGCGGCGGCGTCATGCATCACGCGTACGCCGAAACTTTGGGGAAAAATGGTTACGACGTCGTCGTGATCGAGGCCACGAACGTCGTCGACAAACGTCCGGGCATTCACTACCAGCGCTTTCCCATCTTGTTCACGGCCGACGCGGCGGCGCAGGATCTTTATCGTCGCCATGGCGTCCAGCCGAACAGCACATTCACCCCACACGCCGATTTTAATTTTCCCGTCTTCACCAGTTATCCCGCGTCCACCGAGCGGTTTGTCAATTTGCCCGACGACAAACTCGCGCGCTACATCCCGCTCTGGCAATGGGCCATTCGGGCGGCTGCCGTCGTGTACGGCGTCCCCGATGTCGTCTGGAACGGGCACGCCTGGATCATGAACGCCATTACCGCGCGCACCGTCCCCACCGCACTGACGGCCCACGGAACGTGTCTTGCTCCGAATTTGGGCCTTATGGAAACGCGTCTACGCGCAATCAATCGGTTTGGCATTGAATCCGTTTCCGCCGCATTCGCGGTGTCACGACAGGAAAGGCGACGCTTACTCTCCCCCCACCACTTTGCGGTTTCTCCGGAGCGGGTCCACGTCGTCCCCAATGGCTACGACCCGACCGCATTTCACACGAACGACGAAGTCACACGCACTGGATTGCAGAACCAATTCCCCAAACTACACAATGCGCCGACTGGCGCGCCGTGGGTCGTTTTTGCCGGACGCCCGATGCATGAAAAAGGCGTCGATCTGCTCTTCGAGGCCGTCGCCCGTTTGCAGCGCGAACGCTCAAAGAATGCAAAGCCGATTCATCTGGTGATTGCGGGCAGCGACGGCAAAGAACCGGTTCCTTTTTTTGATGAACTCGCCGGGGCAGAAGACCCGGGGAGAAACTATCGCGAACAGGCCAACGAACACGGACTGGCCGGCCACACGCATTTTCTGGGCCGCGTCTCGCAGACTGACATGGCGCACCTCGTTCGCCTGGCCGACGCCTACGTCTTACCAGCGCGCATGGAGGGATTCGGACTGGTCGCGATTGAAGGAATGGCAGTGGGTCAACCGCCCGTCGTAGCCCGGACCGGCGGCTTCGTCGATATCGTCAAGGCCTATGCGGGCGAGCGCACCGATATTTCCCGTTTCATGCATCCCGACGATCCATTCTCGGCGGGGGCCTTGAAGGCCACACTGGAAGTGTACGACGATCAGGCGGCGGAGGTTGGCGATGACTGTCAACGCGCGGCCAAAGATCTGTTGCTCGCCGCCATCGAATCATCGGAACCGAGAACCGTCATTACCGAATTTCGTGACTCACCGCACGGACAGTATCTCTTGCAACTCCTGCTACGGATTTCACGCACTCGCGCCGTCGACAGTCTGGTCGAGGCGTTGCGCCTTGATCTGGCCCAGAACGATACAGAACGCGAGCGTCGTGGTCAGCTCGCCAGAGCTTATGCCACGACGAAGTGGCCGGTGGAGACCATCATTACCGAACAGAATATACCGGTGCTGCGCAATATCATGGGGTCTATCTCGACTGCGGCATGGGTCGAGTCGGACAGCGATGGGCGTTTTGCCCAGAGTCCCCAGCGCACCGAACGCCTGGACCAGTTGCGCACCTCACAACAAGACAATACTGATTCAGCACTGCACCGACGGTTCGAGGACTTGAAAAGCCAACTGAACACCGACGACGTCGCGCAAACTGGGCGCGCCAGCCGCGCATTTTTTGCCTCGATGTCGCATTTTCTGGGCAGCACGGCACGATTCGCTCATCCGTTCAGTGTCGACGCCTACGGTTTCGAAAACCCCAACGCGATTTTGCACGAGATCGCGGCGATACTGGGGGTATCCTTCGAGTGCGTATTCGACGTAATGCAACGAACGTCTGCGTTACCACCCGCTGTACTCGCCTGGCAAATATAACGTAACGACTTACGACGCCCCCACCACCCCAAAACACTCCACCGCACTCATCGCCTCGAGCGTGTAGCGCCCCAGTGCGGCGGGGAGTAGACATGATTGACCGGCGGAAATCAGCACGGGCGCGTTGTGTGGGGTGTGAATTTGCAGTGCGCCTTGCAAGACCACCACGCCGGTGATTTCTGAAATCGTTGTGTCGCCACGGTCGCAGGTGCCAGGCAATAATTGCGCGCGCCACACACCAAACTCGGGCGCGTTCACCAACCAGTCGCGTGGGGTATCGTGAGGCTGGCGTCTGGTCGTGCACGCGGCACACCGCAACTCCGCAACTGCCGCGGCTCCGCGGGGTGCGCTCCATTGCGTGACCGCTAGTGTCTCGGCGACATGTACCATCCGCGCGGGTTTCCGAAACCAATCAAACGCGCGAAATGTGGTGTCGGAATTTTCCGCGACTTCCAACAAGACGATGCCCGCACCAATCGCGTGCAGCGTACCGGGCGTGACGAAAAAAATATCGCCGCTCTTCACCGGCACGAAATTGAGTAACTCACTCACATCGCCGTGCACAAAATCCGCGCCGTCCGTTAACAGCGCAGCGAATTGCTCCCGCGTGACACCATCGCGCAGCCCCAAATAAATTCCGGCGCCGGACTCGGCCTCCAGAATCACCCAACTCTCCGCCTTGGGCGGGCACCGCACATCGTAGCCGCGCGGCGGATGCACCTGAATCGACAAATTCGCCGCGAGCATTTCCGTATGCAACGCGCGAATTTTTTCGATGATCGACTGCGCAGCGCTCGGCCATTCCTGCGCCGTCAGCGCTACCAGTGATCGATGAATTTCATGGTAATCGCGCACCTCCCTCTCCCACTGGGAGAGGGCTGGGGTGAGGGGGCCGCTCACTCTACCCAACTGCACCAACAAATTTCGCACCTCGACCACCGCCGATTGCCAACCGCGCGAATTGAGTAATTTCACGAGAAACGGCAGCTGCGGGCCACTTTGCGCCACATTTTTTGCACCAAGGAATTCGATGGGACAGGCCGCACACAGATCCGTCACCAAAAAATCGTCTGCGACCCGCGACGGAAAACTCGGATGTCCCGACAGTTCCCACGACTCGCCCACGATTCCGGTATGCGTCGCCGCCAGTTGCGGTTTGAATAATTCCACAATCCGCGTACCACCCCACGGCGTGCGCGACGGCGGTGTAAAATTATCGGAGCGCGTCACCAACACGCGTTGTGTCAGCGCCGTCGCCTCGCCACTCGTTGTCCCCATACGCAGCGACATATCTTGTACAAGAGCAAAAGACAACAGCGTCGCCCCAAAAAGGATATGGCCACGAAAGAACACACAGCACCACAAAGATATTCTCTGTGTTTCTTTGCGTCCTTTTGCGGCCAAAAATGTGTTGAACTGGCACCGTCCTTTACACTTTTCATTTCCGCCGCACTCGCCTATGGCTGTGGCGTTCTCACAACACGGATGTCGAAAGGATCGTCTATGCAAAAAATTCGCAAAGAATATTTACTCGCTCCCGGTCCCACGCCCGTTCCACCAGAAGTGGCGGCCGCGGGCGCGCTGCCCTTGTATCATCATCGCACGCCGAAATTTGAAGCGCTCGTGCAAGAAGTCACCCGCACGCTGCAATATTTATTTTGTACGCAGAACGATGTGATCACGCTCACCGCTTCGGGCACCGGCGCCATGGAAGCGGCGGTCGCAAATTTGGTGTCACCGGGCGAAAAGGCGATCTGCGCGAGCGGCGGAAAATTCGGCGAGCGCTGGGTCGACATCTGCAAAGCGTACGGCGTGGAAGTCATTGCGCTGCAAGTCCCGTACGGCGCAGCGGTGCAGCCCGCCAGCGTTGCCGAGGCGCTGCACAAACACCCCGACACCAAGGCCGTGTTCACACAACTCTCCGAAACCTCGACCGGCTGCGTCTACGACATTCACGCAATCGGCGAAATCGTGGCGAAGAGCAACGCGCTGTTTGTGGTCGACGGCATTTCCGGTCTCCTCGCGGAAAAATGTCCCGTCGACGAATGGAAAATCGATGTGATGGTGAGCGGTTCGCAAAAGGGATTCATGATTCCGCCGGGCCTCGCGTTCATTAGCGTGAGTCCGAAGGCGTGGAGTGTTGTCGAGTCATGCAAACAACCGCGCTACTATTTTGATTTGCGCGCGTATCGGAAAGATTTGAAAAAAGGTGTGCATCCGTACACGCCCGGCGTGGGCCTGTTCGTGCAGCTGGGCGAGGCGTGCCGCATGTTGCGCAACGAAACGATCGAAGGCATTTGGGCGCGGCATGAATGGATGGGCAACGCCTGTCGCACCGCGGTGCGTGCGTTGGGACTCGCACTGTTCGCCGAACGTCCCGGCAACGTACTCACCGCCGTGCAGGTGCCTGGCACCCTCGACGGTGAAAAATTATTTTCGCGCATGCGCGACACGTACGGCGTCACGATTGCGGGCGGTCAGGGCAACGAGATGAAAGGCAAAATTCTTCGCATCGCGCATTTGGGGTACATGGATCGCTTCGACGTCCTCACCGCGATTGGCGCGCTCGAAATGGCGCTGGCGTCGGTCGGCCATCCCGTGACGTTCGGCGCGGGCACGGGCGCTGCGGCACAACTCTTACAAGCGGAGCCGCACGTATGAAAATCCTGATCTGCGATGGACTCGACACCGAGGCAGTGGAACATCTCAAAAAAAATGGACACGACGTCGATCTGCGTAAATCGATCACCAAGGCCGATTTGCTGGCGGTGGTCGATCAGTTCGAAGTCCTCGTCGTGCGCAGCGCCACACAAGTCACCGCCGAAATTATTGCCAAAGGCACGCGGTTGAAATTGATCGCGCGTGGTGGCGTAGGACTCGACAACATCGACGCCGATGCAGCGAAATCGCGCGGTATTGCCGTGCAGAACACGCCCGCCGCCACTTCGGTGAGTGTGGCTGAATATACATTGGCGCTCATGCTCGGACTCGCGCGCCAGATTCCGCAGGCGTGCGCCTCCATGAAAAATGGCGCGTGGGATCGGAAAAGTTTTTCCGGCACCGAACTCTTCGGAAAAACCCTCGGCATCGTGGGATTTGGTCGTATTGGTCAGGAAGTCGCCAAACGCGCACGCGCCTTTCACATGACGAGTCTGATTTTCGATCTCTCGATCGATCGAGAAATTGTCGACGCGCTCGAAGTCGAGGCGGCAAGTTCGCTCGATGAATTACTCGGACGTTCGCATTACATCACGTTGCATTTGCCATTCACACCGCAGACCGAAAATTTACTGAATCGCGATCGCCTGGCGCGCGTGCGCAAAGGCGCGTACGTGATCAACACCGCGCGCGGTGGACTCATCGACGACGCCGCCCTCGCGGAAAATATTCAGAGTGGTCACATCGCGGGCGCCGCACTCGATGTCTATCACACCGAACCACCCACCGCCGGAGCCTCGTTACTCGCGCTTCCGCAGGTGATCACCTGTCCGCACCTGGGCGGCTCCACCAGCGAAGGCCAAAAACGCGCCGGCCTGGAAGTGGCGAAAATCGTGTGCGAGTTTGTTCAAAAATAAGTTTTGTCCTTACGTTCTTACGTCCCTATGTCTTTTAATGGATGGCGACGGGTTTGTTTTTGACATAAGGACGTAGGGACATAAGGACATCGGACAAAACATGCATCTTACTCCCCACTTCCCCGACATCAAGATTGTTTCGCTGCGGCAATGTATTGCGCATGAAGGCGTCGTAAAACGCTGGGTCGATGAAATCGCCACCAATCTGCAGGACGCGGGCGTCATGAAAAATCCCATCATCGTGACGCGACCCGATCGACGCGGTCGTCGCATTGTGATCGATGGCATGCACCGCTTCGCCGCACTGCGCGCGCTCGAGATCGCCGACGTCTTGGTGTACGAAATTGATTACGAAAGCGACGAGATTCAACTCTCCGGCTGGGACGCGATGATCTTGCGCAGCTTCGACGCCAAAAAATTTCTGCACAAACATTTCACCAACACGCGCGGCATAACCATGACGACCACGCGCAAGGCAGAAACTGCGGCGGCCGCCGTGAATACACGCGCGGCACTCGCGGCCGTTGGCGATCGACGCGGTCCGTTTCATTTAATTACGCGCGGACACACCGCCACGGTCGATGAGTGCGTGCAATGTTCGGTGCAAATCGATACCGCACTCGACGCCGCGCGCCTGCGACCCGTGTATGTCGCCGATGCGTTGTCGCTCGAGGATTTCAAACGCACCGACGCGCACGGCATTGTCATGCGCCCGCATTACAGCAAAACAGAAATCCAATCGCGCACGCTCGCCGGAAAACTCTTCCCCCGCAAAAGCACGCGCCACCTGATTCCGCACCGCCCGTTGCGAGTCGATGTGGGCATTGCACTCTTGCGCGCGCAGCTCCCGCTGGCCGCCAAAAATAAAGTTTTGCGCGAACATTTGCGCTGGTGCTACGAAGCCGATCGGATTCGTTATTATCCGGAATCGGTGTTTGTGTTTTCGGATTAGTTTTTTGTCGTCCCTACGTCCTTACGTCCTTACGTCCTTACGTCCCTATGTCCTTACGTCAAAAATAAATCTGACACCTTCCATTAAAAAGACATAGGGACATAGGGACGTAAGGACGTAAGGACGTAAGGACGTAGGGACATAGGGACGTAAGGACGTAAGGACGTAGGGACGTAGGGACATAAGGACAAAAGATGTTCAGCAATGGAGGCCCTATGCGATGGCGATTTTTTCTGATGGTTGTCGCGCTGCTTGCACTGCACGTCGCACCCGTATGGGCGGGAAATATTTTTGATGCACCCACCGTGGTGCGCGCACCGGCGATTGTGGTGGAGCGGGCGGCGTTGGGAGTGGACGGGCCGACGCCAACACCGGCCACCGCAACGACACCAAGCGCCAGCACCACGACACTTTCCGGACAACTCATCGCGGTCACGCCGCAAACCGTGGTCATTCATGATCTGGCGAACAACACCGACAAAACACTGCAACGCTCCGGAGTCGGTCTGGACCAACTCCACGTCGGCGATCTCGTCACCGCAAGTTATCTCACGGATCATCAGGTGCTGGTGAAACTTGAAAAGAAATTGTGACACGTAATTGCAAAGTACCTACACTGTTCGGGTCAGGACCTCGATCTGGAATCTGGAACTGGATTTGGAAACACCGGATCAGAGCTGCGCCTCGGCGAAGCGTCCTCGTAATCCGATTTTTTCACATGCCTAATCCTGATTCCTAATCGAGATCGAGATCGGTTGTAAGTCGATGCCGATTCCGATCACGATAACGAGCTCGATTTGGATTACGAGAAAATCAATTCCGCCATGCAGTTTTCCGCTATCCGCTAGATTTTTCCCTTCACCTTTGTTAGCAACGCCGCATGCCAAGATTTTGGATCCGCTACATCGCGTTCGTCAATCGCTTCGCGGTGCTGCTCACGATTGCGTCGTTGGTGTTGGCCGTCGCGTGCGGATTCGCGATTCGGCGATTGCACATCTACAGCGACTTTAAACGCATGCTGCCGGAACAGTATGACAGCGTGATTCAGCTGAATCGCATCGAACAGCGCGTCCGCTCCACATCGACGTTGCAGGTCATCATTGGCGGCGACGACTGGCCATCACTCAAACATTTCATCGACGATTTTGTGGCGCGCGTTCCCGTGGCCATGGGCGACACGATCGGGCGCGTCGAATACAACACCCGGGCGACGAGCGATTTTTTCGACGTGAATAAATATCTCTACGCCGATGTGCCCGACCTGCTCGAAATTTATCGGCGCATGAAACGGCAGATCGATTACGAAAAAATCAAGGAGAGCGCGCTCTACGTGGAATTCGGCGACGCGCCCACCTTCGACATGAGCGACCTCGAGGCGAAATACAAAAAAACCACCGCCAATTACCAAAATTTCCGGGAGGGTTATTTCACCAACGCCGACGCCACACTCGCAGTCATCATGTTGCAGCCCACCTCGGGCGCCACCGATGTCGAATACGCCAAGCAACTCCTCGCCCGCGTGCGAGGCGTGCTCGACGACATGCATCCGACGAATTATCATCCCAGCATCAAATACACGTTTGCGGGCCGCTATCCGTCGCTGATCACCGAATTTCAAACCGTGGTTGGCGACATGGAACAAACCTTGGGTTTGTGCGTCGTCCTCATTGGTCTGGTCGTCTTTATTTATTTCCGAAAAATTCGCATGGGCGCGCTCATGATTTGCACCGCGGGTCTGGGCACGATGTTGGCGCTGGCCAGCGCACGCCTCGTGATTGGCTATCTGACCGCGCAAACCGCATTTTTGGGTTCGATCATTTTGGGCAACGGGATTAATTTCAGCATTATTTTTATGGCGCGTTATTTGGAAGAACGACGCGAACGACATGCACCGCCACTCGATGCGTTGCACATCGCACTGCAACAGACGTGGCTCCCCACCCTCGCGACCGCGTGCACCAATATGGTGGCGTACGGCGTACTCGGGCTCACCGACATTCGCGGACTGAGTCAGTTCGGTTTCATCGGCGCGCTGGGCATGCTTTTTTGTTGGATCATTACCTACGCGACCTTGCCCGCATGGCTGCTCTGCACCGAACGCATCTGGCCGATTCGTTTCGCACCCACGCCGACCAATGTGCCTGCGCATCCGGAACCATTTCATCGCATCATGCAACCACTCGGCCGCTGGATCACCGGTCACGCCACCCGCATTCTCACGACCTGCAGCATTTTGCTGGCGATCAGCATTGTGGCGATCATCTGGTATCTCCCGAATTCGCTCGAATATAATTTCGACAATCTGCGGTTTGAAACGCACGAAGATCCCAACCAGTGGGAGACGATGGCGCGCGGAAAGACCGGACAGATTTTTGGTCAATCCGCCACACCCGTGGTGTTGCTCGCCGATCGCGAAGAACAAGCGCCGCTGATTTGTCAGGCGATTGAAACCACAGCCGCGGGTGTAAAGACTTCCTTCGACACGCCCATGCTCGATCATTGCACGTCGCTGTTTACGTACGTCCCCGCCCAGCAGCCGGAAAAATTACGCATCCTGGAAAGTCTGCGTGGATTGCTCACCGACAACACGGTGAAATTTTTAAGCGACTCGCAAAAAGCAGAGGTCGACAAATTTCGCAAGACGTCTGGTCTGCGGCCCATTACCCGCGCCGATTTGCCGGACACCATTCTCGAGCGCTTCCGCGAGGCCGATGGTCGTGAAGGGTTGGTCGTGTATGCGTATCCCATGACGACCGCGAATTTGTGGGATGGCCGCGAGCTCGTAAAATTTTCCAATCTCATTCGCACCGTCAAACTCGCGAACAACGAAGTCATTCACGCCTCGGGCGAGTACGTGATTTTTTCCGATCTGCTGCAAGCCGTCACACACGAGGGTCCGCTCGCCACCGGTCTATCTTTTCTGGGCGTCGTCGGGTTGGTCTGTCTCACGTTTCGCCGCCAGCGACATTCCGCACGCATTATCATCGGATCACTCACGCTGGGCATTCTCTGGATGATTGCGTTGCTCCCACTCTTTCACGTGAAATTTAATTTTCTCAATTTCGTCGCGTTGCCGATTTCGTTTGGCATCGGCGTCGATTACTCGATCAATATTTATCAGCGCTATCTGCAGGAAGGCAAAGGCTCGCTCGCCACCGTCATTCGCCAAGTTGGCGGCGCCGTGCTGCTCTGCTCCCTCACGACCATTATCGGTTACGCCGTGCTGCTCATCTCCAGCAATCGCGGTCTCGTGAGTCTCGGTCTCGCCGCACTACTCGGCGAAATCACCTGCATTGCCTCGGCGCTCATTGCGATGCCCGCGTATTTGCGAAAAGAAGAATTGCGGTAGGAGATGGGGCAAACTCAGATGCCCTCTTAATTTTTCTCTTCATCATAATCGCAATCGATTCCGATACCGGCCACAATCACGTACACGACGACGAATGAAGCGCCTTATTTCAAAGGCGACGTAATTTCATAATCATCGCGGCAGCGATTCGTAGATCGCTCTGAACCGGTTCGATCACGACAACGGACACGAGTTGAAACGCCACGAGCAGATCAAACGCGGCATCCACTTCATCGATCGACGCAATCGAGATATCGAAGAATCGATTTTTCTCTTTCCACGAGCGGCGGCCATTGCCTTCCGCCAAGTTGAGAATGGCACTCGTGAGCGCGCGCTTCAGCTGATCTTGCAAATCGGCATAGCCCGCGGGAATAATTGCCAACAGGGATGGCACGGTCCGTGCGACACACAGTAACCGTTGATAGCAGTGCAACCGATGATGATTCATTGTGTGCTCCTCTTCGTAGGAAAGCGAAATTGCCTCCTTTTCCCTTGCGGGGAGGCAATTTCGCTTTCCTACAAAAGGAGTGTTGAGATGTTGAATCATCATCGGTTGCACTGTTACGCGGTAACACTTTCTTTAGCACGGACCGTGCCATCCCTGTTGGCCACGTGGCCCCGCGGGTCGAGTGATTTGCAAGATCAGCTGAAGCGCGCGCTCAGCAGTGTGTTGTTGAATATTGCGGAAGGCAATGGCCGCACCAGTCCCGCAGACCGAAAAAGATTTTTCACAATTGCTCGCGGATCAGCGCTCGAAGTCGGCGCGATTTTCGATTTCGCCGCAGCGATGCAGTGGGGCGATGCGACCTATTACATCGATGCACAGGTGAAGGTTGAACGGATTGTGCGAATGGTGAGCAAGTTGCGGTAAGGTCGCACAAATAATTAGTCCACACGTCCTAACAAATTTCCATCACATTTTTTCAATAGCTTACAAGGGCCCCCCCAAGAAAAAAACTAGCGCGCAGCTTTTTTCGCTACGAGCCCCGAATCCAACAACGCCGCAATCAATTTGGTGGCGGCACCGTACAAATCCGAGGTGCTGCCATCCGCCATCCACACGACTTGCGCGCGCTGCACATCGATCAACAATACTCGGTATTGGGCCACCGTGGTCGCAATCGGTTGCATCTGTGTATTGGTAGTCGTTGTTTCTGCCGTCGCGTGGATATCACCAGAAATGGTCGTGGTGCTGTTGGAGAATGTCGGAATTGGGATATACGATTCGACAGACTTGGTGCCGAGGATTTGAATGTGCAACACCGCATCCACTTTATTCGCGCGCATGATGCGGGCATAATCACGTGGAGCGTATTTCGTGCCCGGAAAAAACAAATCCACGGAATTGACCAATTGCGTCGACGCGCGCGCCGACAACCGGGGCAAAAGTGCCTTCGCCACACTTTGACGCGTATCAAGCGGCGCCTCGACATGCAACATGACTCGTCCGTACGGCGTGGCTGGCGCGTGCGCGCTTTTGGCGACAGACAACTGATTCAGAGCGCAACCATGCAGCAACACCAAACAACACAGAAAAATGCAACGCATATAATTTCCATTCGCCCGTTATATCGCATCAATAATGGGGTGGCGGGGTGGCATGCAATAAAAATCGCACACTGTTATTTATTTGATTTAACAAAATCAGTGCGGGTTTTCCTATCCGCTGTACGCTAGACGCTATCCGCTAATTCCCTTGTCTCCCCCGCGCAATCCCGCTAGTCAGCGCGCATGATTACTCGCGAACATATTCTGGCGCTGCCGAAAACCGACATTCATTTGCATCTCGATGGTTCGTTGCGACTTCCCACGCTCATCGAATTAGCCAAGCAACAGCACGTCGAGCTGCCGTCCTACACGGAAGCGGGTCTGCGCGAGTTGGTGTTTAAAGAGCGCTATCAAGATTTGCCCGATTATTTGCACGGCTTTCGTTACACCTGCGCCGTGTTGCGCACCCCCGAGTCGCTCGAGCGCGTGGCGTATGAATTGGCGCACGACAATATGGCGGAAGGCGTGCGCTACATTGAAGTGCGTTTCGCGCCGCAATTATCGGTGACGGAAACACTGGACACGATCGGCGTGCTGAAGGCCGTGCACAGCGGATTTGCGCGCGCCGCCGCCGAAATCAATTCTGCACCAGCGATTCGTGATGGGAGGGAACCGCGCTTTGCATTTGGTCTGATCGGATGCGCGATGCGCAAATTCACGCCGGCGTTTTCCAAATATTTTCACGATCTGTTTGCGGTGCACGCCTACGCCGCACCAGAACGCGTGTATGCGATGGCGTCCGATGAATTAGTTCGCGCCCTCATTACCGCGCGCGACGAACATGGCGTGGCGGTGGTCGGTTTCGATTTGGCGGGCGAGGAAAAAGGCTACCCGGCTGGCACACACGAGGCCGCGTTTCGCTGGGCGCATTCGAAATTTTTAAAAAAAACTGTGCATGCGGGCGAAGCCTACGGACCACCGAGTATTTATCAGGCCGTCACCGATTGCCACGCCGAACGCATCGGCCATGGCACGCATCTCTTTCGCGACGATCTCGTCGATTTGCCAAACGACGCCGACCGCAAACACTACGTGAATCAACTCGCCGCGTTCATCGCTGATTCACGCGTCACCATCGAAGTCTGCCTGACCAGCAACATGCAAACCATGCCCCACATTCGCACGCTCGCCGAACATCCCTTCCGACAAATGCTCGACAAACGATTGTCCACCACGTTCTGCACCGACAATCGCCTGATTTCCAACACCACCGTCACCAACGAAATCGCACTGGCCGTCGAACATTTCAACTTAAGCCCGTCGCGTTTGCGCCACCTCATCATCTACGGTTTCAAACGCAGCTTCTTCCCCGGCACCTACATCGAAAAAAGAAAATATGTTCGGCAGGTGATCGATTATTACGATAGCGTTGTGAAGCAAAATGCGTAAGTGAGTTCGCGGGCTCGCGGCACATTTGATCGCAATAAGCGGTGAGAAACCTTGACCATATTCCATTCGCACTGCATACTGATCTTGTATGAAGTCACATGTCATCCAGTTTGCAGAAATCGTTCTTCCATTACAGGTGAGTCGTTTGCCTGATGGAGAATATCTCGCCACAAGCCGGGCGTTACCCGGGTTGGTCGCCCAAGGGCGTACGATGGCCGAAACTTTAGAAATCGCGCAAGACGTCGCCCGCAAGTTGATTGAATCTTATCAAGAACACGGCGATCCGCTACCTGCGGCGCTGCGCAAACAATTACGGAAGCGTGAGAAATCGTCGTTCCTCCACATCCCTGTGTTTGTACCGGCCACATGACCAGCGCCGAACTCATTCGGAAGTTGAAACGGGCCGGGTTTCAATTTGATCGACAGGCGAAAGGAAGCCACGAAGTGTGGTATCATCCCGCTACAAAACGACGCGCCGTCATTCCAAATCACCCCGGTCGTGAACTCGCCACAGGAACACTACGCGCCATTCTCCGCGAGTCTGGAATCACACCAAGAGAATTGCTGAAGCTTTAAGGCGACTCGGCGAATGCCCGAGCGATGGTGATGATGCCCGGGCGTTCGTCGCGTCAGTAAGAGCCTGTTCAAGGTCTCCGAAAAAATTTTGTCGAGCTTTCACACGCGTTGCCGCGCAAGGGGGCGGGAGCGGTGGGGCACGTTAGCCGGAAGCGTGCCCGCCAAGGCCCCAGTGGCGCCGCGCGTTGCGTCCGAACAATGCGAGTGCTGCACGTGGCGTGTTACGGTACTGACTGACGCGAGTCTAAAGCCAATGGAGCATTGGCTGGCCGAGCGTGAGGCGTGTGCCCCACCGCTCACGCCCCCTGGCCCTGCGCGGCACATGTGCGAAGATCTGGAACAGGCTCT
>OBEQ012329890.1_pt1 | contig 35309 bp, 36 predicted proteins | sample 1670901 | NCBI WGS metagenome assembly OBEQ01 (sample SAMEA104232315, study PRJEB22302) | groundwater metagenome | biome: forest; feature: aquifer; material: groundwater | place: USA | collected 2011-08-07 | depth 5.4 m | reverse complement strand
GCCGTACGAACCGCAAAACCAACACTTACGGCCATGTACGTACATGGCACTACCAACAGTCATAGAGGTAAAAACAACGTAAAACTAGTTAAATTGCTCCGTATTTGCCACAATCACCACTCTTTTTTTTATTTAAAGGCCAATTATATTGTCAAGCCGGTGCAATTAAGTCAGCAAGAGCATTAAAATTCGTTTTGCGAGCACATTAATTTACTCAAGCTACAGGTATTTGCGATGAAAACAGTAATTGGTTTGGAAGTGCACGTGCAGCTGCGCACGGAGTCGAAGCTTTTCTGCGGCTGCCCGACTAAAGGCTACCGCGAGGCGGCGCCAAACTCGCTTGTCTGCCCCTCCTGCCTTGCGCAGCCTGGAGGGAAGCCGTGGGGGATAAACGGCAGGGCAGTTGAGCAGGCAATTAAGGTGGCGCTTGCGCTTGGCTGCGAAATTGTCGCGCAAAAGCCTATTTTCATGCAGAGGAAAAACTACATTTACGCCGACTTGGCGTCAGGCTACCAAAGGACCAGCAAGCCAATTGGCGTCAACGGAACTCTTTCAGGAGTCAAAATAGACCACGTTCACTTGGAGGAAGACCCTGGAAGGTACGACTTGCGCTCTGGCGAAGTTGACTTCAACAGAAGCGGCATACCGCTTGTCGAAATTGTAACAGCCCCCGACTTTGAATCACCCGAACACGCGCGGCGCTTTCTAGAGGAGATAAGCGCAATAATTGGATACCTTGCTGCAGGGCGGGAAGAGGCGGGCAGCATGAGAGTGGATGCCAACCTTTCTCTGCAAGGCCACCCTCGCTCTGAAGTTAAAAACATCAACTCTTTCAAGGGAGTTTTTACTGCGCTTACTTTCGAAGAGTCGCGCCACAAGAATTTAGTTAAGCACGGAGTGCCCTACGAGCAGGAAACAAGGCACTTCGACGAGGGCAGCGGAGCGACAACCGGCTTGCGCAAGAAAGAGACGGCAGAAGACTACCGGTATTTCCCAGACCCAGACGTTCCACCCCTTGTAATTACTCTCGAGCAGATTGAAAAAGTCAGAAAGAGCTTACCTGAGCTGCCTGCGCAAAAACGCGAGAGGTTTTCAAAGCAGTACAAGATTGGGCAGCAAGAAGCTTTTGCAATTTGTTTGGAAAAGGAGCTTGCAGATTCGTTTGAGGAGGTTTGCAAGAAAGCCGACTCAGTAGAGGCTGCAAAATTCTTCCGCGGAGTGTTGAAAAAACAACTCAACTACCGCAACCTTGCCTTCAAGGATTCTAAGCTTACGCCGTCAATTGTTTTGGAAATGCTGCAGATGCTTGAAAAGAAGGAAATCACTGAAAACGTTTGCGAGCAGCTTCTTATCAAGTTCCTCGAAGAGGGAGTCGACCCGCGCAAGCACGCACAAAAAGAAGGCTTGACTGGCGTTCAGGGTGAAAAGGAATTGGAGAAGATACTCGAAAAAGTGCTTTCCGAAAACCAGCCTGCCGTAGCCGACTTTGAAAGAGGCAAAACCGAAGCGTTGAACTTCCTTGCCGGTAAGGTAATGCGAGAGACGCGCGGCAAAGCCTCGCCGGAAGCGGTGCAGAAGCTTTTGAAAAAAAGGCTTTCTGGATAGCTTAAAGCGCGATTTGGCTAGTATTCGGGGTGTTCTTCAACTTCGATGTTGGCTTCCCTTATTTTTCTCATCAGTTCTTCTGTAAATTTAGTTTCTCCAAGCTTTACAAACTCGTTCAAGTGAATCATTATCCCGGTTGGGGACGCGAACCTGGGATCTGTTCGAGTGTGGGTGCGTACGCGGTCTGCGGGGATGCCTCGTTTTTTCAGTTCCTGGTCTAAATAGTGCTTTGCAACGCCCACTGCGTTAAAATAAGCCATTTTAGTCTCTCGGCTGGATATTATGTTGTTCCAGTCCTGCTGCCTTGCGGAGAGAAAGAGGCGATTAGTTCTTTTCATCCACCTTGCAACCAGCCCCCCTGCCTTTATGGCCTCAATTATTTGTTCCATTGTTTCACCTAAACGGCCTTGAGTTTCTTCTTAGCTTGAACAGTTCCGGCTGCATTCCAAGCTCGTCGGAGAGTGCGCGGTATGCGATTTCGATTTCCTTTCCCCCCAGTGCCGCGCGCAAGTCCGCCTCAATGAGTATTGCGGGATAGGCATAAAACTTGTTTTCCATGCTGAGAGACTGCACCAGGGAGGCGTAGTTGCCTATTTTTGCAGCTTCGCCGCTTTTTGGCAGCAGGAAATCCACCCTCAACGGCCTGTCGAATTCAACGGGCTTTATGTAGAAGCTCGCTATTTTTTTCGACCAGTCGCCCAAGTCGCGCAAGACGAGCTTTTCTCCCTGTTCGCTGGAATACTTGAATGCAGGCGTTCGCTCGCCTGGTGCAAGCAGGCTGTGCAGGAAAGTAGTGTCGTTTGTCTTGCCAAGCGCGTGCGAGAACTCCGATAGCTCCGGCACGCTTTTTTGCAGCAGTTCAATGAAGTGCTTTCCGCGCGAGTCCTTGATGATGCCAAGCAGCGCGGCGCCGGAAGAGTCCACTATTGAGTAAAGCGCCCTCATTTTTTCCAAAGCTTTTTCGTATTCTGCGTAAGCCGCCGAATCGCGGGAGGGCTTGTCGCCCACTTGCGGGACTATGGACCCATCTAGAAAGAGCGCGTCTGGCGAGAAGCGCTTGAAAGAGTCTATTGCGCACTGCAATTCGCTGTTGAGGCGAATGAGGTTTTTGTGCCAGTTGAACTCGTGCGTTTCAAGCGAGTGCAGCGCGTGGTACTCTAGTTCCGGAAATTTTTCTGGGTGGTAGGCGTGAGAAACAATTGCGCCGCCCTTGTATTCAAACAGCACGCCGCACGAGCGGGCGACAAACAAGTCGAGCGAATGAAGTTCCTCCCCTAATATGCCGCCGTCTATTGCAACTATTTTTGCATCCGGCCCTCCCGAAGCTGTCACTGGCATTGTGAGAGTGTGTTCTAGGAAGTCGAATGCGCTCAAGCTTATTTTCGAGGCGTTTTGCTTTAGAAATTGCGCTGCGCGTGCCCTTGTTTGCCCCAGTTGGCGCAGTTCCGAGGCGACTTTTTGCAGCGGTTGGTCGAGCATAAGGCTTTAATGAGCCAGCCGAATTATTATAGTTATTTGAGCCTCCCTGCCGGCGGCTCTAAAATGCAAGATGAATCCAGTTTGTGTTTAGGGGCTGTTGGCTTTGTCACTCAAACAAGCAATAATTGTCCGCAAGGACTTAGGGATGGGTGTGGGAAAAATTGCGGCCCAGTGTTCTCACGCTTCCCTGCAAGCCTACCAAAAGGCTTTAGAAAAGGACGAGGATGCCGCGCGGGAGTGGAGCGAAGGCGGGGCTGCAAAAATTGTATTGAAAGTGCAGGGCGAAAAGGAGCTTAAGATGCTTTACGGCGCGGCGCTGAAAGCCAAGCTGCCTGCCGCTCTAATTATCGACGCCGGCCACACGCAAATTCCCTCAGGCACTCCCACTGCGGTTGCAATAGGGCCGTGCGAGGAAAGCAAAATAGACGCGATTACTGGAGAGTTAAAGTTGCTTTGAATAGTTTAGCTATTGCCACTTTAGGAAGGGTTTGACGAACTTCTTTTTTACTGTTATTGAACCATCCCAAATGTCACTAGGTTCGTGGAAATTTGAAAGTTTGCCGCCTTCTTTGGCCCGTTGCAATGCCCGCGTGGAGGGGGGCTTGAGTTGGCCAAAATTTATTACTTGGTAGTTTTTAGGTTCCTTGGTCAATTTCAACACTCCGAAAAGCAGTTCCTCTCCGAGAGTGTGCTTTGCAATGCGCAAGAAAGCGGGGTCCGGCAGCGCGCGCATCCATTTTATCTTGTTTTCAGAGTAGTGTACTGCTCCGACGACCTTGTTTCCCCTCATAATCACTTTTCCAGGGAATAGCGCCGCGAGACCGTCGACAAAGCCGGTTTGTATAAGATCTGCCCGGACGTTTCCTTCCAACTTGTGAAAGTCCTTGATGGAGTAGGTGTGTTCTGGTTTTCGGCGGGGCATTGCATCACGAAACGTTCCTAATGAGTTTTTTTATCACGCTTGCGTTGTCGGCAACCGTGTTGGTTATTGGCCCAATGATCTGCCCGCGCAGGATTAGGGTTGCGATTGTGACGAACAGGACTACGCCTGCAACCATGAGCACGTACTCCATTGAAGTCTGCGCGCTTTCGTCCGTTGTGAAGCTTTTGCGTTGCATTTCAAGCACCTTTTGCAGTCAAAGCACGCGGGTTTTTACAAAGTAGGCGATGATTGATACTAGCATCACTGATGTTACAACCAGGAGCAGGTATTCTATTGTAGTCTGCCCTTTTTTGGAAAGCTTTGCCATTTTCTTACGCACCACTCTTTTTGACAACGCGCTTATTATTTGTTGCTGATTTGCCAAGTTCGTTCTGGTTTTACTTTGCCTTTATTTTGAATTGGTTGCTCGTGTTTTTCATGCGCTGCTTTGGTTTTATGTGCAGGCGCCGCTTCCGCCGATTATCCAGGCGCCAAAGCGCTTGCCAATCTCGTACACTGCAAGTGTCACTAACACCATTATCGGTATTCTCACTACGTAGCGCAGCGCCTTTCCTTCGCTTATAACTCCCACTGCAATGGTTGCCGCAATTGCCTCGATTACAAGGAAGAACATCAGCAGGTTGTTTAGAAAGCCAGTGTTCGGCTCGGCCGTATCGGGCACTGCGCAGGCAATGCCTGTGCCAATGAAGGTTGTAATAGTTATTGTGAAGCCGAAAATGAAGGGGGAGATGAACAGCGACGCGGCGTAGAGGAAAAGCACGTGCATTGTGGTGCGCGAAATTCTTTCCCTTTTTATGCGCGTTACGTCGCGGGCGTCGTCTGCAATTGCCTGCATTACGTCTGCAATGCCTGCGCCAGCGCGCTTTGCGTCGTTGATGATTGTTGCGCACCTTTCAAAGAGGCGCGAGCCGGAGTTGACGGAAGTTTCGTACAGCACTTGCTCGAAAGTCTTTCCCTTGCGCAATTGCTCGAGGGCTTTTTTCAAGTCCTCCGAGAGGGGCCCGTAGTCTGCGCGTGCGACTTCTTCTATGGAGCTTTCAACGGTGCCGCCTGCCTTTAGCACCATTCCCATGTGCTTTAGCGCGTCTGGGAGGTTTTCGTCGATTTTTTGCACGCGGTTGTTTTTCATGCTGATTGGCAGAGCTAGAATCAAGCTTAGCACTGCGATGAATGTCAGGAATGCTATTGCGCTTGCGTTAGTGCCGCCGCTTCCTGGAACCAGGGCAATCAAGTAGGCTATAAGCAGTGCTGCAAAGATTGCAACAAGGATTAGCAGGAGTATGAATGATTTGAAGCTCAGTCGTATGCCCGTTGCCTTGTACTCCCGCTCCATTTGGGTGAGTGAGCCTGAAATTGTTCTGCGTGGGTCTAGTTGTGCCATGTTTCTAACCCGAAATCGGCTCTATTTTCTTTATGAAAAGGATGATGCCCGCCATTGCGAATGTTATTGCAACAAAGCCTGCCGCAATTGAAAATGGGCTTGTTCCGCTTCCAAGCAGCGGCAGCTGCATCACTGAAACAAATATGGTTAGCACTACGGGGGCCACCACTGCCACCATTATGAACACTACGTTGATGAGGTTGAGCTGTTCGGTGAAGTCGCGCACGCGCATTCGTGTCTCGAACGAGACGTCGTCTGCAATGCTTGAAATGATGTCTGCAAGCGCGCCGCCGCTTTTTAGCGTGCGGATGATTTGCATTATTGCCTGCCGCAGGCCGTGCGAGCGCGTGCGGTCGTGCAAGTCGAGCAGCGCCTCGTCTGCGGGCCTTCCCCTATCCATGTCGTTGAGTGTAATCCTGATTTCCTTGCTTAGCTCGCCGTAGTCGGCTTGCGCAACTGAGAGCATTGCCCGCTGGAAGCTCACTCCTGATCGTATCTGCGTTGCAAGCTGGCGCAATGCAAAAGGCAGTTCGCGGTCAACGAGGCGTGCGCGGTTGTCTGCCTTGAATGCAGGGTACACTATTGCCGCAACCCCTGAAAGCACGAAAACTAGCGTGCCAACAAATACTGAAACTGAAGCTGCGTTGAGTGAGTCGGTTTTTCCAGCTGCAGTTGTCCCTAGGTATGCAAAGACTATTGCCGCAAGTGCGGCTATAAACGCGCCTGTGCTGGAAATGATTATGTACTCGCCTGCGCGGATGCTTATCCCCCCGGCTTTGAGGTTGGCTTGCAGTTCGCTTGCTGCAGGCAGGTTGGCAAAGAAGCTTGCGATAATGAGCACTGGGGTTTGGAATGCGTTGTAGAACCTTCCTATTGCGCGGACTTTCTCATCGGTCGAGCGGTCGAATTGCATTTTGCTGAAGTCTATTGCGGGGGCTGCGGTGCCTTCAAGCTGGGATTTGAGCTTTAGGGTGGATTGGCTTTCCTTTTGGGCGGGGTTTTTGTCCTGCCGTTGAAGCAGCCGCTCTGCTATGTCGTTTACTTTCTGTATGCGCTTTTTTTCGTTTTCGGCCTGGTCTTGGGGGTTTTCGCCGTTGTCAATTAGCGCCTTGAGCCTGTTGAGTTGTTCTCGGTCTGCCAAAAATAATCACCGTTGGGCGCTTGCCGCGCAAAAGCTCATATTTTTCCCTGCCTTTTTTGCGCATAGTCTTGAGTGGATTCGCACACGCTTTTTAGGTCGCGTATGCCGCGTTGGTTGAGGTCGGCAAGCAGCTTCTGCCTCCCTGCAAGCTCCTCCCTAATGGCGTTTCTGCTCAAGCCAGTGTAGCGCTCCACCATTTTGAGGAAAAACGCTGGCTCGCTTGTTGCGTCTATTGCGTCAACTGCGGGGTTCCACTTGTAAATCACGTTCATTTCGGGGTGCGAGTCGCCAGTGTCGGAGGGGATTATTTCAGCTATTTCGCTTACCCTGCGTATGAGCCCTTTCCTGCGGTCGTAAGTTCGCTGCATCATCACTATGAAATTGAGTGCGTTGAGCATTACCACTGGCACGTTCATTGGCGGGTTGGTTAGGCGGATCATCGTGTCTTTTGCGCTGTTAGAGTGCAGTGTCCCCATGCTGCCGCTGTGGCCGGTGTTCATTGCGCTAAACAGCGTGTACCCCTCCGTGCCGCGGATTTCTCCCACAATTATCCTGTCGGGCCTCATTCTCAAGGAATTTTTGAGCAAGTCGTCGAGAGTGATTTCGCCAACTCCCTCAAGCCCAGGTGGGCGGCCTTCGAGCCTTATCCAGTGCTGGAACGGCAGGGCGAGCTCCGAAGTATCTTCTATCGTAATTAATCTCTCGTAGTTTGGAACAAAGGAAGTGAGCGTGTTGAGCAGGGTGGTTTTGCCGCTTGCCGTTGAGCCGGCAATGATTACGTTTGCCGGGATGCCGCCCATTCCCTCAACCATTGTCCACAGGAACGCGGCTACTTCGTAGTTGAGCGTGCCGTTGTTGACCAAGTCAATTACGCTTAGCGGGTCGGCCTTGAATTTTCTTACAGTAATGGTGCTGCCGTTTAGCGATGCTGGGGGGATGGTTGCGTTTATTCTGGTGCCGTCAGGGAGGCGCGCGTCAAGCAGGGGGGAGGAAATGTCGATTCTCCTGCCGATGTTTCTTGCAATCTTGTCTATCAAGTCAACGATGTCCTTGTCGGAATAGAAAACAACGTTTGTTTTCATCATCTCGTACTTTCGGTGGAAAACGTAGACTGGCCGGTCAATTCCAATTACCATGACTTCTTCGAGCTTGTCGTCTGCAATGAGCGGGTCAATGAGCCCAAAGCCCATCATCTCGCGCACAACCGCCCCGGCGTAGAAGTCTTTCGCGTGGCTTGGAATTTTGAGCTCTGGGGTGAGGTCGATTAGCTGCTTTACTTCGTGTAGGTACCTTGCGCGCTTTTCAATGCCGGTTTGGAACAGCGCCTCGTCCACTTTGATTGTGCGTGCAGCCAAGTCCAGGATGGTTTCTATCAGCGCCTTTTCCTCGCCGCGGTAGCGCGGGGCCGGCACTTCGTACAGCAGCAGTGGTTCGCCGCGCTTTTTGTAAATTTTTATTTCATCATACTGGTCGATTAGCACCTTGTCTTCAGGGGTGGCATGTATTTCTTGCGCTAGCGGTTGCTCGGTGAAAGAGACTTTAGGTGATTCAACCTCGCTTTTGGCCTTCTTTAGCAGTTCCTCAAGGTAGGGCATGAATGGGTAAATCCCCGCGAGTAAAAAAAGCTTTGCAGCTGCAATATTTCGCGCGTTAATTCATTGCCCGGGTATCTTGATCGTGATTGGCACTACAACTGGGTTTTTCCTAAGGCAGTAGGCGCTCATTTCAAGAGAGCCCAGGAAGGTTTTTCCAGGCTGGTTTGGCGGGGTAAGTATCAGCGAGAGAAGCATTGCAGTTTGCGGCAGCAGCTCGGTTTTCGGGTTTGCGCTTAGCTGCTCTATTGAAATGCACGAGTCAATGTTTTGGTTGCAGGCCTGGCGCAAGTCGGAGTCCCCGCTCACACGGAATGCTATTCCGCCAATTGGCTGCTGGCCTGAGTTGAAAATCCTCAAGGTGAACTTCTGCCTTTCCTTGGGGTCGGTTATTTGCACTTCGTTTGGGCTTACTTGCACCTCTATTTTTGGCGAAAGCTTTATGGAGAACTGCAGTTTTTTGTTGGTTTTCTTTATGCGAATGTTCCCCGTTGTTGGAGCTGCCGCAGCGCCGCCAGTTGCTGCGCTTGCGTCAACAACTGCCCTCACTGAAAAATTGGTTGATGAGTTGTAGTAGGCTATTTTTTTGCCGTCTACAATTGAAAGCACTTTTTCAAGCCCCCCTTCGACAATCATTTCAGTGTCAAAATTTTCCGGGCCTGCGTTGCGCACTTCCAAGTTGAATTCGTCTGCGCAGCCTGCGGGAATTACGTTTGGGACTTCGTTTATCCCAAAAGAAAGGGCGTTGCGCCTCTCGAGCCGTATGCTTGCGCTTTGCGCGGCGCCTGAAGGGATTTCAACGGCAGTGGAGCCCGACGAGTAGGCTATTCCCTTTGCGGCTTGCACTGTGAGGCTTTTTTTGGAAGGCATGTTGAGGAAAGTAACTTCGCCGTTTTGAGTCAAGTCAGTTGCAAGCGTCTTTCCAGTTGCATCATCAATTATTGTGACTTCCGCATCATTGAGCCCTCCCCCATCGAGTTCGCTCACTTGCACTGTGAGGTTTCCCGGGTGGGGGAGTATGTAGAGGTAAGCGTAGGCTACGGCTGCCACTAGGGCTAGCAGTATTAGCTGGCTTTTGTGCTTTGCAAGGGCTTCAGTGACTGGCTCGAGGTTTTCCTGCAGTTCTTCAAAATCCATTTTATTTGTTCACTCCAGCGTGCTTAAAATGCTTGCCGAGTGGGGCGACTATTGACGAGAGTTCGGCAGGGTCAACTTGCAGGCGGTATTTTGCGATTAAAGAAGCCAAAAGGCGCTTTTGGCCAACCTCGCCGTTTGCCTGCTCTTGCCTGGCTGCGGCTTGGACAATCTGCAAAAGCTTTTTGCCAGTGATTTTTTCAATCCCTTTTTTCTCAACGGCTTTTTGGAAGGTGTTGCCCGCCGCGATTTCCTCCAGTGCAATTGGAAGCGCGCTTTTTACAATTTGCCCCTGCTGGCAGGCAGAAAGGGCGTTTTCAAGTTCAACTTGCGGTATTTTGCCAACTGCAATTCCCTGGCGCGAGAGGGCAGTGATGGTCTGCAGCAAGGTTACTGCAATCAGGGTGGGGTCTGCCCTGGTCTTGAGCGCAATTTCGGCAAATTTGCCGCTCCACTCGCTTCTTGAAAGCTCTTGTGCCAACTGTTCGCCCAAACCAATGTCCCTAAGGCGCTGTGTTTTTTGCTCAAATGTTTCCGGCAGCTTGCTTGAAATTTTTTCCACCGTTTCTGCAGTTATCGTAATGGGCGGCACGTCGGTTTCAGGGTACATCCTTGCCGCGCCTGGCAGCGGCCGCATGAACCTGCTTTTTTCGCCTTCCGCCCTGCGCGTTTCCTTTGGCACTCCAGTTCGCGCAGCCTGCGCTCTTTTGAAAACTGCGTCGAGCGCCTTTTCTGCGGAGTTTTTTTCCCCCACGCACAACGCCCAGCCGTCGAGATCGCCGCACTCAAGCGTTTTTTCAAGTGAGGCAATTTCACTTGCCGAAAACCCGTATTTTGCCAAGTCTTCGTCGCAGTGGATTATGCCAGTCACGCCCGCAAACGCCTTTGCGTAGTCGCTGAGTTCGGTTCCCAGCCTGTGGCCTTCAAGCAACTCGAAGCCAAGCAGGCCGCGCATTCCCCTTAGCTTGATTCCAAGTGCGCTTTTTCCCTCATTTAGGCCCCTGCTTACAAAAGTGCATTGTGTTTGCAGCAATAGTTTTGAAACGTCTGCGCCGCGGGCAATTCCTTTTTCAAACGGCCTTTTTCCAAGCGCCTCTTTCACTTCAAGCAGCTTGCCCTGCCTTGCAGCCTCGTTTTCCACCAGCTGCCCTATTGCTGCAAGCTCTTGCGCTCCCTTTATTTCAACGCGCGCTCCTCCCTCTATGGAAACGTTGAGGTCCTGGCGTATGCTTCCAATGCCGCGTTGTGCCCTTCCTGCGCTTCTCAAAAGCAATCCAATCTTTTCCGCAGCTTCCCTTGCTTGGCTGCCGCTTTTTATGCTAGGGCCGGTTGCAATTTCAATGAGGGGGATGCCAAGCCTGTCGAGCCGGTAAACTACTTCGCCGTACGCCTTTTTTTCAACTATCCCGCAGCTCTCCTCCTCTAGGCAAATGGTGGGGATGCCTACTGTCCCAAAAGAAGTCTCCAGTTTTCCGTCAACTGCAACCAGCGCAGTCCTTTGGAAGGCGGAAGTTGCGCTTCCGTCAACTACCGTCTTTCGCATAGTGTGTATTTCGTCAAGCACGCGCGCGCCTAATAGCAGTGAGATTTCAATTGCCGCCTCTAGCGCTTCCTTGTTGATTTCTGCAGGTGGCTCTTCGTCCATTTCAACAAGGCAGCAGCTGCTTGGGAAAATTTGGTAAGTGAAAGAGCGCTTGCGGCTTCCCTCGAATTCTGCAGCAGGGTCGACTTCACCAAGCTCGCCGTACACTGCCCTAAGCAGCCGCCTTATTTCGCCGCTGGGCGCTTCTTGTTCGAGTGCCTTTGCAGGGCAGGCGCAAAAGAGCTTTGTTTTCGTTGCCAGCCTCTGGTGTATTTCCAAGCCGCATTTCAAGTTCATTTTTCGCACCTTGTCAATCGAGGAACTGTGTTGCCGAAAGCCTGGGGTTGATTTCGCCCGCAATGTTTTCAAGCATCTTTTTGCCGACTTCATCGAAAGAAAGCTCACGGTGCCCAAGGAGCCAGCCTAATTTTATGTAAGCCGTTTCGGGCAGCATGTCTTGGCAGTGGATTACCCCCAGGTTGTGCATTAGGCGCGCTGGCTCGTATACAAAAGGCGAAGTCCTCCCGTAGAGGCTCTGCGTTGCAAACGCCACCACCACTCCCTGCTCAATTGCGTTTTTTACTGCAGGCGTCCACGAGAATTTCTCGTCAAGCGTATAGGTTGGAACTTGCCCAAGCGCCGTTGCCTCGACTACTATTCCCCTGTATTTTTTCTCCACCAGGAAGTCGATGAGTTCCGGGGGCGAGCCGGGATATGCCTTGATGAGCGCGACCTTGTTCTCAAACTTGTTGTCAGCTTCGACCTTGCCGTATTCCTCGCGCTTGCCTGCCGCCTTGCGCAGCGGCTCCTGCAGCTTTTCGATTTTCCCATCCGGCCAGATGTTTGCAAGAGGCGAGTCGTTTATTGGCCTAAATGCGTCCCTGCGGGAGGTATGCATCTTGCGCACCTTTGTGCCCCGCAACGCAATGCAGTAGTCGTCGCTGCTTGTCGCGTGCATCACTATTGCAACTTCCGCCATTTGCGAGCGCGCAATGTAGTGGCACGCGCAGGCAAGGTTCATTGCGCCGTCAAAGCTGCCGCGGTCTGGCGAGCGCTGCGCGCCAACGAGTGCAACTGGCCTGTCGAGGTTTTTGAGCATGAAAGAAAGCGCTGCGGCAGTGTAGTGGAGCGTGTCCGTTCCGTGGGTTACAACCACTCCGTCGGCGCCTGCGTTGAGTTCCTTTGCGGTTTCCTCTGCAATTTTTTGCCATTCGGCTGGAGTCATGTTCTCCGACCAGGTGGTGAACGGGCGCGAGATTTTTTCAAAGCTGGCGATTTCACCCAATTCAGGGGCGTTGTAGAAAATCTCTTCGGGGGAGAGCACGCTTTTGACGCCACCGAGCCGGTAGTCTACGCGCGATGCAATCGTCCCGCCGGTTGCAACCACTGAAATTTTAGGCAGGCCCCCCTTTTTTGCGAGTTTCCTGCCAATCGTTTTTTCCAGCTGTGGCGAGCCTGCTGATTCTTTCTCAATTGCCTGCGGCGAGTCGGGTGTTATTCCAATGTTGTAGCCGCTGGCAAGCTTGAGAACTAGCGTTGCGTCGTTGCCGCCTTCTGCGCGCGGGAGGAGCATTCCTGAATAGTTGGCGCCACGCGAGGTTGCGCGCACGCGGTCACCGGCGGCGATTTTTTTTGCTGCCAGCGCGGCTTCAATTTGTTTGGAGTACATGGTGCCTGCCTTGTAAATTGTACCTGTTGCTTGCAGAATTCTATTTGCGCGGGGATTAAAATCCGCTTACTTTTCGCCTTGTTTTGGCTTTGAGTACGGGTTTAAGTCAAAAGCCAGGCTTTCCTTTGCAGAGTGGAATGCCTCAAGAGTTTGCGTGTTCCTTATTCCGGGGATTACCGAAATGTGGTCCATCAGCAAGTTTCCGATTTCCTTCATTGTCCTTCCCTTGATTTTTATTATGATGTCGTACTGGCCGGTGATTACGTGCGTTTCAAGCACGTAGGGGAGCTTGGCTATCCTGTCGCACACGTCGCGCGGCTTGTATATCTTTGAGGTTTCTGTTCCGGCAACCTGAACCAGGACGAACGCAGTCACGCTGTCGCCAATTTTTTCCGCGTCAATTGTTGCCGAGTAGCCTTTGATTACCCCCTCCTGCTCGAATTTCTTGAGCTTTCCGTGAACTGTGCTCATTGGCAGCTTCAGTTTCCTTGAGAGCTCCTTTAGGCTCTGCCTGCAGTCCCTTTGCATCTCTTCTAGGAGCCTCAAGTCAGTTGTGCTTAAGTTCATTCGGCGGCCACCCACTTTTCCGTAAATTTTACGAAAATAATACTTTAAAGAAGAAAAAAAACTTCTTTTTTACATATTTTTCGGGAAAGGCTATATAAATAGGTTCCGCCACATATCCTTGTAATTGAGGTAGCCCCAAGGAGGCAGCCCAATTTGGCCGGGTGGCGCACAAACGCGCCATCTGGCACTTCATTTTATCATTTGCTTGGCTTTTTCATTTTTTCTAGCGCAGCTTCTTTGACATGTAAGTTCCGCTCTTGCAGTAGCCTAGCTTGCCGTAATACTCCCTAACGCCAACCCCGCTTGTTACCAATAGCTCTTGGCCGCCTTCTTGCGCTGCAATTTCTTCTGCAGCTTGCATGAGTTTTTTGCCAAAGCTCTTGTGCTGCGGGGAAGAGGTTTGGGAGTGGTCGCCAATTGGGAGCTGCTCCCCGTACACCCTCAGTTCGCGCACTCCCATTGACAGATTGCCCTCGGTTCCAAATTCGCTTGGCTTTCTAAGGCGAAGGAAGCCTATCAGCGCGTCGTTGGACGCGTCTTCAAAGTGGAGGAAAAATTCCTTCCCTTCGCTTGCATAGTACTTGTCGACTTTGAGATGCGCGTTTTGGAAGTCTATTGTTTGGGCGCGCTTGTGCTGTCGCAGGCCGGCTTCCCTGCAGCGTATGCACCGGCATTTTATGCCAAGCTCCACGCATTTCTTTTCAACAAGCTCGCGCAAGTTGGTTTTTTTCACTCCAGCGGCAATCTGGTGGGTTGGGATGTCGCGGTCCACCCTCATTATGCGGCAGTATTCTGGCACGTGCTTTTTCATTCGCGCAATGGCTTCCGCCGCCTTTTCCTCATCGTAGGGCTCGAACTCGCCTTTTTTCCACAACTCGTATAGCTCCGTTCCGGGTATGACTAGGGTCGGGTAGATTTTTAGCATGTCGGGGCGGAAACGCTGGTCTTCAAAAACCGTTTTCATCGCCTGCTCGTCCTTGTCGGGGGTAGAGTACAGGCCGGGCATGATGTGGTAGCCTACTTTCAAAAACGCGTCCTTGCAGTTGCGCGTGGCATCTATTGTTTCGGCCACTCCGTGCCCGCGCTTCACTTTTGCAAGCACCTCATCGTCGAGGCTTTGCACTCCCAACTCTATCCTTGTTGCGCCAAAGCGCAGGAAATCCTGCACGTGCTGCTTGCCCGCCCAGTCCGGCCGCGTTTCAAAAGTGAGCGCCACCACCCTGTGCCTTGCAGACTCGTTGAGAATAATCGCTTGGTCCAAACTCGCGCTTTCCTTTTGGTTGAACGCGTCGTACGCCCTCTTTACAAACTCTTCCTGGAAGCTTTTTGCAAGCGTGTTGAAAGTGCCGCCCATTACAATGAGCTCGCACTTTTCAGTCAAGTGGCCGTTGAGCTCAAACTGCGCCAGGCGCGATTCAACTTGCCTGTATGAGTCAAAGTCGTTCTGCCTTGCCCGCAGGGCTGCCGGCTCGTGCCCGGTGTAACTCTTTGCGGCTATCGTGCTTGTGGGGCAGTATGCGCACTTGTACGGGCAGGAGACTGGCGGGAGCATTATTGCAACCACGTTGACCCCGCTCATGCTCCTTACAGCGCTTTTGCGCAGCTTGTGTATGAGCTCGGCGTCTCCGTCAGCCCCCCTTTTTTTAAGCTCTGCAATAAGCTGCGAGTTGGAAATGATTTGCGCCAGGCCGAGCTTTTGCGAGTGCTTTCTCTTTAGCTTTTCAACCTCTTGCAAGCTCATTTCCGGCTTTAGGGAGAGCTCTTCAACTGCCATTGAAAGAGGTATTGCTGTTTTTGGGTAATGCATTTCAAACACTTCTTTAGCGCAACGGGGCGCCGCCATGTGGATGGCACTATTATTGTGGAAAAACAGGGTTAAAACGATTGCGAGTGGCTTTGGTTGTGCGAAGGCGGGGCTTTGATTTAAGCTAGCCTAGCAGCACGCCTGCAATGAGGCCAAGGAGTGCGTAAACCGAGCCTGCAACTGTTGGGAAAAGAAGCACTCCGCGCGCCGCTGCCCTCAAGTCAGAGGCAAGGCTCGTTCCAGCAAAAAGCACGGTTGTTTTAGAGGCTGCTATTGCAGGGCTTGAAAGGGAGGCTGCGCGTATAGTGATTTGGAACTGGCCGGTTTCAGGGGCCTGCACTTGGATTGGTATTGCCAGCTTTGAGTTGAACGGCACAAACACGCTTTTTGAGTAAGTGCTTCCCTCAATTGCCTTTGGCAAACCTGAAATGGACACTTCGAACACGTCGTTTGCGCTTCCCTTGTTGTAAACTTCAACAGAGTAAATTCCAGTCTGGCGTGACTCGAGTTTCACCGGCTCGCCTGCAATCCTCAAGTCAAGCACTTCCCGCGAAACCTTGGCTTTTCCCCTAAAAACTACCGGCTTGACTCCCTCAAACTCGTCTTTTGCCCTAAACTCGAAGGAATACTCCCCATCGGGCGCGTTTTTTGCAACTACCAGGAATGCCTTCATTGGGCTCTCGTAACGCAAGCTGTTCTGCCCGCTCCATCCTGCCGGCAGGCTTTCAGGCACTACTTCAAGCAAGTCCCACTCTGCCTCTTTCTTGCTGTCAGTTTCGCCCCCCTGGCTTACTTCACCCGTCTTGACTTCCGCAACTATCTCCAGCTTCTGCCCGGGCCCTATTACGCCCAAGTCAATCTGGGGCGCGTCGCCGCCATTGGAGGAAATGGCCTTTTCAATGGGAGAAACAAGTTTCACTGAAGCTGCGCTAACGCTTAGGCAAAGCGCCGTGAGAAGGAAAAAGGCCAGCAGGGAGGTTTTCATTATTACCACGACTTTAAATAGCCGGGTGCTGATTAAAAACCATTGCGATTGCAAATGACCAGCTCCCACCCTCCCCGCCAAAAAGTACTTTTTATGTGCTATCACGGCGTTGCAAGCCCTTGGTTTTGCCTCTGAATTCCTAGACTTTCTGCGCGAGCAGGGGGAGGCTACCCACTTTTCCCTAGGTGTAATGGCGACCGCTGGCAAAGGGCACCATACTTTTGACGAGAACCGTTTTCTCAACGCCGATCATGTGGTTGCAATGTACGATGAGGTGCACAGCGATTTGCGCAAGATTGCCCATAAAGCGCACGCGGATGTCAAGGTGCATGCCTTCAGCAAGCTAGGGGAACACTGGAAGGAAAACCTTTTGCGCCGCCTCAAAGCCCACTAGTGCAAACGGCGGTTATCTGCACGCTTCTAATTTTGCTTCACAGGCTAGCAAATAAATTGCCTTGCGCCCTACTAGCTGCATGCCTGCAAAAACAAATCCGAAGGCAAGGGCTAAAAGAAAGCCGCAAGCAAAGGTGAAAGCGAGGCCTAAAATTATTGCTGCAAAAAATGCGCCCAAGCATTTGCCCAAGGCTTCAAAAACGCCTAAGCCAGTAGCTTCACCTTTGCAAAGCGCCAAGGAAGTTGCGCGAAAGCTAGAGCTTGAAGGAAAGCTTGAAGGATTGTTTGAGCAAGTTGCTCTGCAAGTTTCGCCTTCGCTTAAGGAAGCAGTCGCAGAAAAGCAGTTTGCGCTAAAAATAATTGCCAAGTTAGAGCAAGCCCTGCAAGGCCAGGATGTGAAAGTGTTTTTTGTAGGCTCTGCAGCACGCGACACGGGCTTGCGCGGTGACAACGACATAGACTTGTTTGTAAGCTTCCCAACCAGCCGCTCGCGCGAGGAAATAGTTGAAAAAACTATTCGGGCAACCAAGGCAAGCGTGCCAGGCAGCTGGGAGATGCATTACGCCGAACACCCTTACTTGCAGGCACGCCTAGGGGAATTCCAGGTTGAAGTGATCCCGTGCTTTCAGATAGACGCGCACGGCGAGCTCAAAAGCGCAGTCGACCGCTCCCCCCTGCACATGGACTATTTGCAAAAGCGCCTTTCTTTCAAGCAGAAAAGGGACGTGCGAGTTTTAAAGCAGCTGTTAAAGCGTGCAGGAATTTACGGCGCAGAGGCGCGCATTGGGGGGTTTAGCGGCCTTGTCTGCGAATACCTTATGCTCAACTACCGCTCGCTTGCCGGCTTGCTTGAAAGCGCTTCCAATTGGAAGCCTCCAGTTGTAATAGATTTGGAGGGCGTGCGCCAAGGGGAAGATTTGTCTAAAATTTTTCAAGCGCCGCTTGTGATAGTGGACGCGATAGACAAAAAACGCAACGCCGCAGCCGCAGTGTCAATGCAAAACCTCTCGGCACTCATTTCGCTTTCGCAGGCGTTCCTGCAACACCCTTCCAAGGAATTCTTTTTCGCCTCTCTAATTTCTCCAAAAACTCCTGAAAAAATTGTTTCGCTTGCCCGCGCCCGCGGGACTTTACTATGCATCCTTGAATTCCCTGCTCCGCAAGTAGTTGAGGACATACTATTCCCTCAAGTGCGCAAAACACTCCACTCGATTGCGGCGCTGCTTGAAAAGGAGAATTTCCCCCTGCTTGACTACTGCGACTTTGACGCCGAGGGGAAGATGTACTTCCTTTTCGAGTTTGCCTTCCCTCAAAGGGCTGGCGTGAGGGTTTTCCAGGGGCCGCCTGCCTGGAACAGGAAGCAGGTTTTGGAATTTTCAGCAGCCCACCCAAAGAAGTTGAGGGGACCTTTTGTGCGCGGCGAGAAAACAGTCATTGAGGAGAGGGAGGAAGTAATTGGCGCGCTTGAGTTTTTGCAAAAAATCGTGCGCGAGCGAGACGCCAAGCTCTCCATTGGCTCTAAAATCGAGGCCGCACTGCGAAGGGCAAAGGCAGTTTCTGGAAAGGAAGTCGCGTCCCTTCCGCCTGCTGCTTTGCTTGAAGTGCAGAAGTACTTGGAGAAAAAAGAGTTTTGGCTCTAGGTGTTAGAAGCTGCTCTTTTGGAAGTTCAGCTCATTGACAGTTTTTCAACCGTGCTTTTGTCGCCGCGGTCCTTGTCCCTCTCAACTTTGTACACTGTCGCGTTGGCGCCTTCTTTGAGTGCCTCGTCGTGCGTGATTATGAAAGTCTGCTCGACTATTTTTGGGAGATCCTCTCGCAGTGTCCTGCAAAAAGAGGCAATCGCGTTGGCGTCCAAGTTGTGCGTAGGCTCGTCGAGCACAAGCAGGCTCAGGTGCGGTGTGAGCACTGCTGCAAAAGCTATCCTCAGCGAAAGGGAGGCGCAGGTTTTCTCGCCTCCCGACGCGTGTTCTGCGGGAATCCAGTCGCCAGTGTTCGCCAGAAGCTCCACTGAATAGTCTTGCTCGCCTGCGTTGAGCTTTACTGACTGGTAGTCGGCGTAAGGGTAAATGCTCTTCCAGAGGATGCCTGCCGCCTCGTTGACTGCCTCCACAAGCTCGCTGCGCAAGTGCCCTTGCGCCTGCGAGACTGCGTTTTGGAACTTTGCAACTGACGCAATTGAAGAGTCGAGCTTTGCAAGCCTCGCTGCCTGCTTTTCTGCCGCCTCCGCGCGCACTTGCAGCTCTTGCTTGCGCACTTTCTTTTCGGCAAGCATTTTTTCACCAGATTCACAGAGCACTCGTATGACGGCGAGGTTTTTTTCGGTTTCAAGCAGTTCAACTCGCGTGTTTTCAAGTTCCTTTGGCTCGAAATTGAGTGCTGAAAGCTTTTCTTGCGCTTGGGAGAGCCTTTGCATTGCCTTTTGCGCCTGGGCTTGCAGCAAGAGCAGTTCCCTGTTTTTTTCAACCGTTTTCATTTCGTCTTCAAGCAGCGCGCGCTTTTCCTCAGAGTATTTTTCCTGCGCAGAGGAAAGCTTTTCCGCAACGGTTTTTTCCTCGCCTTTCCAAGAGCCCATTTGCTTTACAATCTCGCCGAACTCTTTGGCAGCTGCAATGGCGGCGGCAAGCAGCGAGTCGCGCTTGACAATTTCAAGCAATTCCTGTTTTGCCAAAGACAGTTCCAAAGAGAGCTTTTCTGCATCCGCCTTAAGTTCTGGCAATTTCTCCACGTGCGCCGCTACTTTTTCGAGCTCTTTTTTGCAATCCACTAGCTTTTCTGCAATTTTTTCAGCTTCCGCCTTCAGTGCCCTTGCCTTCTCAATTTCCATTTCCAGTGTTTTTCTTTCTGCGGCTGCCTTTGCAAGCCCCGCTTCCGCATCCTGCATTTCGCCCTTCTTTCTTGCAAGCAATTCCGTTGATTTTTCGTGCGTGAGGGGGGAGTCGCACACCACGCATTGCGAGTGCAAGGCTCCGAGCTTCTCGATTGCCTGGCGCAGTTCCATCACGCTTGCACCGCAGGTGCGCTCCGTTTCTTGGTACGTGGAGAGTTTGGCGTGATTTTCATCGGCGTTTCCCGCCTGTTCCATGAGCTGTGTTTCTTGCGCGAGCTTTCCTTGCATTTCCAAGATCCTTTTTCCCAACTCGTCTTTTTCTTTCTCGGCGCGAAGGCACATTGCCAGCCCTGTTCCGCACTGCGAGTGTTTTTCCGATAGTTGCTTTTCAATTTCTTTTACTTGCGACGCTTTGTTGCGCTGGGCTGCAAGCTCGCTTTCAAATTCCTGCACTTGCTTGCCGCCGGTTTCTTTTGCAAGGGAGGTTATCCTCCCATTTGCCGCTTCAATTTGCGCAGAGAGCTTTTCTTTTTTAGGCAGAAGCTCGGATATTGAGTTTCTTAGTTCAAGCTGTGCTGCAAGCTCTGCAGAAATGCCTTTTGCAACTGCCTCAAGCTCTCCGGCGGGGATTTTTTTCTTTGCCTGGCCCGAAATGCGTGAAATGTTTTCCTCAAGGCTTTGCAAGGCAGCTTTTTGCCCCGTCTGCTCGCTTTCAAGCACGGTGTGCTCTGCCTGCTTTTGCGAGAGCTTTTGTGCCTTTTCCTTCTTGAAGCCCGCCTGGGTTTCCAGTTCCTTTGACTGCTTTTGTGCCTCTTGCAGCTTTTGGTAAATTTGCGTTTCCTCCCCTTTGACTTGCTCCAATTCTGCCTTTAGCTTTGGCCCGTCCAAGCCCGCCGTTGCCCTTTCGGCTTCCGCCTTCATTGCCTTGAGCTTGCTTGAGGCAGCGCCCGCGCCAGTGCGCGCTTTTTCAAACTTGTCCAAGCCGAGCAGCTCATCAATCTGCCTTTTACGGTCGCCGCTTGAAAGTGAAAGGAATGAGTCGATGTTGTTCTGGTCGGCGTAAATGGTGCGCGCAAACAATTCGTAATCGGTCTTTAGCAGGCGTTCAACTGCCTCTGTTACCCTGGTGGGGCCGGTTTCTATGAGCTTGCCTCCCTCCATAAGGAAAGCCTTTGCGCCTCCTGCAGAAATAGTCCTCTCTAAGATGTACTTCTTGCCACCGGTTTCAAGGAGCACTTCCACCTTGCCTTCGGTGAATTTCTCCGGCCTCTGCATCACTATCTCTTCCAAAGTCACTTTCTTGCTCTTTAGGGAAGGGAATGTCCCGTAGAGTGCAAAGCTCAGCGCGTCGACTACGCTTGTCTTGCCTGCGCCCATCGGTCCCACTAGCACGTTTGTTCCCTTGGAAAAAGCTATCTCGGTTTTCTCGTGGCTTTTCCAGCGCAGCAGCTTGACGGAATGGATCATTTGCTCACTTGCACATCTACTCTCAAAAAACAATTAATACCACAGCATTGGCGCGCGTCGTAAGTGGGGGTTTTCAGTTGCCGCTGCAAAACGCATTTATAGGCGGGTGCGGCTCATGTCACCATGCCAACTGGTTTTGAAGTGAGAGTAGAAAAGTCGGGGCGCATTGCCAAAGTCATTGGCAAGAGCGCAAGCCACAACATAGAGATAGCGCTAAAGCATGGAAGGTGGTTGAAATCAGTTCAACTAGTTAGTGTGGTAGTTGAGCGCAAATTCAAGACTGCCCCTACAAGCAACCTGGGCCTTGGAAGGGAGGTATTATCGAAACTGAACGATTACCTAGCCAAATACCCTGGTCACACCTTGAAGATGAGCACCGATACTTTTAGCCGGCTCAATGACTTGAAAAGATAGTCGGGTTTAGCCTATCAAGCCGATTTCTTCAACCTGCACTTCGCTCACGCCGGGCACTTTCTTGACTATTTCCTGGTAGTCCTTGCCGGAACTGTCCTCGCAGATAAACGATGCTTGGATGACTTTCACGCCAAAAACGTATTCTATCACTTCCGCCTTGTTGCAGCCCTCGACTTTCCTGACATCTGCAAGCAACTCTTCGAGATTTTGCCCTTCTAGGGGGAAGACTTTCATTGAAGTGAGAACTTTACCCATTTTCAACCACCTGTTTTCAAATCTGTTTTTCAAAGCCGGGCTTTTCGTTGCGAACGCGCGAGCTTCTGTACTTGCCCCTCTCAAATTGAGGCGCGCGTACTATCCTGCGGGTCTTGAGTCCCTGGCTCTCTGTGAACTGCTCTAGCTTTTGCAAGTCGATTTGTTGGTCGTGGCCCAAAACAATTACTTCTGGGTCGGCTTCCTTGACTGCGTCAAACCAGCTCTTTCTGCTTCCCAAGACGGCCTTGTCGACAATCCTGATTGCGCGTACGAGCTTGAGCCTCTCGTTTTCGCCAAAGAGGGGCGCTGAACCGCGGACTTTAAGCGCGCTCTCGTCGCGCGCGACAACCACCCACAGTTCGCCGCCAAACTTTTTGGCGTATTGCAGGAACTTCAAGTGGCCGGGGTGGAGCCCGTCGAAAGTGCCAGCGCAGAAAACGCGTTTTTCAGCCATTGCAAGCGCCTGTTAAATAAATTATGCGATTTTGTTTCTTACGGCCCTTCAAAGCCGCACGAGCTGCATACGTACTTGACGTCGTTTTCCCTGCAGTCCTTGCACCTCTTGTGCTCTTCTGTGCACGAGGGGCTTGGGCAAGGGAACGTGACAAACGCGTGGGCGTTTCTTCCGCAACTTAGACATACTGCCAATTCAATCAACTCCGTTAATTCCAAATGAAAGGTAATAGAAAAAGCAAGGGGCACTTGTCACCCTGCCTAATACTATCTGCCTTAAACTGTTTTTATACCGATTCGTTTCCCACCGCCTGGGGGTAGAGGGGGCAAGTGATTTTGAGAGCTGCGAAAAATTACGCGGCCCCCTAACGGACCCGCCGGGATTTGAACCCGGATCAAAAGCTGTCTGCAATCACTGCGGCAACTTGCTATTGCGACCGCGGTGTTTTCCGCAAGCTCTCGTACTGTCCAGGTTATACTACGGGTCCACAAAAAAGCAAAAACACTAGCCTTATCCGCAATAATTGGGGCAGGCAAGCAATTTAATTAGCGCCGTTTGCGCGCAGATTTTTTGGGAGCTTCCTTTGGCTGGCGCTTGCTTGGACTGTTGAGCTTGAAAAGGCCGGAGTGCATCAACACCAAGTGTTGCAGAACCTCTCTTTCAAGCGGCTTTGGAAGCGTCATTACACAATGGTGGAGCTTTTTTCCAAACTTTGCTTGCGCGCCCAGCGCGCCTAAAACCTGCGTGAGGATCGCGGCCCTTTGAGGGGAAAGAACTTCGCTGACTTTTTTTAGAGGCGGCGGCGGCATGTGGGCTGCAACTATTTTTCCAGCAACATCGTTTTTCTTTACCAGCAAGGCGTGGCGTATGGGGCTTTCGTGAGTGGATATTTGCCCGAGCCCAGTATTTCTTACAGCTTTCCAGAATGAAGGGGACGTTGCCCCCGCAACTGCCTTCCTTTCCTGTTGCGAAAGCTTGCTGCAAACTAGGGTTTCGCCCTTGTGCTTTTCAAGCCAAAAATCCTCGCCTGAAGAAACTAATACGCCTGCGGCGAGGCCCCCTTTTTTCTTGTGATATACAAGTAGTTTTCGAGCCCCCAGTTCTCTGAGTTTTGGAAACATCTCGACCAGAGCGTTGCTTACTGGATACGGGACGAACGCGCCGGCAACCCTCAATTTTTCAGGGGAGGTTCCGAGCAATTTGGGATTTGGAGTAAAGGCCGCCATGGCGCTGGATGCCGCATTTCTGATAGCTTCCCTAAATTCTTCAATATCCACAATTCACTTAGCATAAGTCTGTTTTTATTTCATTGTCAAGCCACCGGCAACCACGCCTCCTCAGCTTTAAAAGCTCTCTGCGACGAAATCTTGCCATGACTCTTTTAGGAACGGTAATTAGCACCCTAGAGGGGCCCAGCACAAAGCAGTTTGCTTTTGTAGTAAGCAACCCGCAAGTGCGCAAAGGGCAGTACGTACTGGTAGAGGGTGGTGAGGAGGGCGGCCTGATTGCAGTTGTAAAGGACTTGCTGCGCGCAAACAGGTACTTCGAGCGCGCAGAGAGCGTAAGCGAGTACAACAAGCGCAGCATGCCTCCTGCCGTTAGCATAGGCGTTGGAGTTGCAGGCGTCGGCGCCACGCAAGCTTCCGCAAGCCAGCCGAGCAGTCAAGCTGGCGCGCCTGCAGGAATTCAAGGCTTTCTGCAAAGCCTGCCCGTAAACGAGTGGGAGTACGTAGTAGCCGATTGCATGACTCTTGGCGCATTAAAGAAAAACTCTCTTTCTCGCTCTGCCTACCCCCCTTCGCCTGGAGCGAAAGTGAGTTTGGTCGAGCCCAATTCGCTTAAGGAATTCCTCGGCTTTGGGGATGATGGGCTGCACTTGGGCAGGCTGTTGCAGCACGAAGTTGAAGCCAAGGTGGACGTTTCACGCCTTTTACAAAAGCACTTGGCAATCCTAGGCATAAGCGGCTCCGGGAAAAGCTACTTTACAAGCGTGCTGCTTGAAGAGCTGCTTGCAAGAAAGAAGGGAGCCGGCTCTCCCGCTGTAGTTGTTTTCGACGTGCACGGAGAATACGTTTCCTTTGCCGACAAGCACCGGAACCCGTCTTTTGCAGAAAAAACAACTGTTGTGAAAGGCAACGACGTGAAAATTGCCTTCCATAAGCTCCCAATCGAAGCTTTGATGGAATTAGTGCCCGACATGTCTTCCACGCAAGCACGCGAACTCGAAAAAATAATTTTTGGCTTGAAAAAGGAGATGAAAGACAAGGGAGAGAAGGCCTACGACTTGAAGGACTTGATGGATGCGGTTGCAGCCGAGCCCTCGCTTGCAAAAAAGGAGAACGTGCGCGGGCCGCTTCTTTCGTGGCTCTCGCGCCTGCGCAAGCTCAAGCTCTTCTCGCGCGCCGACAACCCCTCCCTGCGCGACATTGTGCTTCCCGGCAAGATGGTGGTATTCGACTTGAGTGAACTGACTGACCAGAAAAAAAAGCAAGTGATATTGGCGTATTTTGCCCAAAAACTTTTCAAGCAGCGCCGCAAGGGGTTGCTTCCACCTTTTGTGCTGTTTGTCGAGGAGGCACATAACTTCTGTAAAGAACGTGCTGCAAAAGGCGGCGCAATTTCAAAAGGAATAATTGAGACGATTGCGCGCGAAGGAAGGAAGTTCGGCGCGTGCCTTTGCCTTATCTCCCAGCGGCCTGTTCAGCTTAGCACCACTGCTCTAAGCCAATGCAACTCTTACGCCATTTTTAAAATTTCCAACCCTTACGACCTCGACCACATTCAGCAAAGCTGCGAGGCAATTGACAGGGAAATCGTCGGCGAAATAACTTTGCTCAAGACAGGCGAGGGAATTCTTTTGGGCGAGGCGGTAAACCAGCCTGCTTTCATCAAAGTGCGGATGCGCAAGAGCGCCAAGGCAGCGAGGGCGGAAACGCTCGAGCAGATGGCAAAGGACTTCGAGGACCTCTCTGCGCGCACTGCAACAGCGGACGACGTCGAGCAGTTCATTTAAATCAGGTTGCGCTTACTCCGTTTGGTCAACTTATGCCATTGCGCTCTTTCAGGATAGTTGAATTAGGAGTTGGTTCTGCCCAAAAGATAGTGGAGCTTTCGGGCAAGCCCCGCCACGCAAAAGACGAATTTCTGGGAGTTGACTTACAACAAGCAAACGTTCCTGGCACCACCAACTCCGTAGAATTCTTGGGGCTTCCAAAGCCTACAATGGAAAAAGTTTGGCCCCAACCCAACCTAAAGGTTACTCGCGGCAAAGACGCAGTGTCTTTCCTTGCCGAGCAACCATCATCTAGCGTCGATCACATCTACGCTCATTTTCTGGCAGAACATATCCCCCTTCACAAACGAAAGAGTCTTTTCGCGCATGCAATGAAGGTCATGCGACCTGGGGCAAGGCTCGTTATGGTGGAGCAAGCCAATTGGAACGCACAACTTCGTGACGAGATTTCTAAAACTGGCTTTGTGGTGCACTCAAAGCCCCTTAACCCCGCTGACCTAAGGCGATTGGGCACAAATCACGCCCGCACGCGGTTGGCATCATATGAGCAACACCTGCAAACTCGCCGGACGGCCGACCCTTCAACTCTAGATAGTGAAATGAAGCTTGTCATTAGGGGATCTGGTGAATCACTTCGCGAAATATTAGAGGAAGTTGAGGGAAAAAAGAGAGGCACCGAAGCCCGTGCCGCAATAGATCGAGTTGTTCAAGGCGCGCATCTTTCGTACGAAAACAACCCTTGGGTGGCAATTTACGCGCGAAAACCCCGAGTGGAGGCGCTTCAATCCGCGCTTTCAAGCACCTGAAAAAGTGAGTCAAATGGCACAAAAACTTTTCCGCGTTGGCGAGCTGGGCGTAGGGAGCGGCCGCAAGATCGTGGAGCTTGCAAGGGGAGTTAGGCACTTGAATGTCGAGTTTCTTGGAGTTGATTTGGAGCCGGTTGGCCGATATGCCGATGCGGAAAAAAGGTTTTCGGCAAAAAACTTGCGAGTCGAAAGGGGAAAGGACGCCGAGCAATTCTTGCGAGAGCAGCCACCAGAGAGCTTCGACCACCTCTACGCGCATTTTCTGCTGCAGCACGTTCCCTACTCGCGGCGGCAGTCCCTTTACGGTCAGATAATGCGCTCCTTAAAGCCAAGCGCACACTTTGCGACAGTGGAAAACATTCATTTCCTGAGGCAGCTTTCCAATGAGCTTGAAAGCAAGGGATTTGAAGTGCATTCAAGGCAGCTCTCTTCAGAAGAGTTGCTGCAGCTCGGCTCCGACAACGCCCAGCACAATGCCGAGCACGCTCTAGCACTTTTGGGAATGCTTGCGGACCTTCCTGAAAATCCTACGCCAGCTGCAAGAGCTACGGGCATTCCCAGTCGCGGGGAGGCAATTCGGACAGACTTGAAAGTAACTAGAAAAAAGATCGGGGCGCGGCTTGAGAAGCTTGAGGGCTCAAAGAAAAGCCGGGAAGCGCGAGTGGCAATTGACCGCGTGTTAAAAGACGTCGAAAAATTCTATTCCCAGCAGCCATTTGCAATAATTTTCGCCAGAAAGCTTGCGAGGGCAAAGCCCGCATAGGAGCAAAGAAGTGCTTTTATTGCATTTTGCAGTGGTTTTAAGATGGTTATCAAAAGGGCCCGAATAGTCGTGGAGCTGGGTTCCGGAGACGGTCTTACTTTGCGCAAGTTCGCATCCAGATTCAAGAAAAGTGGCTTGCACTTTACTGGAGTGGATACGGCATCGGCAACCCCCTTTGAGCAAAGTGGCGCAGGAAGCAATTTCGAGTTTGTAAAGTCGGATGCGGCGGAATTTCTCTCCAAAGCAGAGCAGAATAGTATTCACCACGCCTTTTCTGCCTTTTCCCTAAAGCACGTGCCATTTAAGAGGAGAAAAAGCATCTTTTACCACTTGTTCCGAGCACTCAAGCCCGGCCGCCACTTGGCAATAATGGAAGATTCCCCCTACGCTGCGGTTTTCAAGGAACAGCTAGAGCGCGCGGGCTTCAAAGTAAGGGTCAGTGAATTGGCTGGAGAAGAGCTCGGTAAATACCCTTCAAAAGACACGGCGGAGAGGTATGGGGTTGCAAAAATACTTGCGGAAGCACTGAAAAAATACGAGGCTTCCCCAGAACACGTGCGCAAGGGCGCGCTGAAGGGTTCTAGGGAAGTGGGCTTGCGAGTCCTAACGCGCGCGATTGAAAAAGTCGAAGGCAGCAAGCCGGAAAAAGAAACTCTGGCCGCAATTAAAAAAGTGTTTTCAGAAGCGCAAAAACTCTATCCTCTGAAAATGTTCAGGCTAGTGCGCGCTTTCAAGCCCATAGAAAAGACGTAATAGCGCCATTTCTCGCCGCTTTTTATTCCTTGCCCGCCAAAACCTTCTTGTAAATAGGTGAATTTTTTTGAAGCAAAAAGACAAGCAATCAATTGACGACGCCACGCTCCAGCGGGTTTCGCAAGTGGCTAGAATCAAGCTCAGCGAAAGCGAGAAGGAGGACTTCCGAAAGGACTTAAACGAAATACTCGGCTACTTTTCGCAGATAAGCGAAATACAGGAGCAAGGCAGGGAACTTTACTACGTAAAGGAGGGCTCGGCAGTGCAGCGAAAAGACGAGCCGGTCGAGTGCAAGGAAACCGAGGCAATCCGCAGCCAGTTTACAAAAAGCAAGAATGGCTTGATGCTTGCGCCGAAAACACTTTGAGAAATTTTGTTGTTGGAGTTGCTTTAATTTGGAGTACACGAAAAAAGCCTTGCAGGAAATTTCCTCTCGAAAGAAGAGCGCAGTTGAACGCACCAAGCACTTCCTTGCCGAAATAAAGGCAAGGGACGGCGAGATTGGTGCCTTTATTGAAGTGTATGAAAAAGACGCGCTTGCGCAGGCTGCAAAAATAGATGCCAAAGTTGCCGCTGGAAAAAAGCTCGGCGCGCTTGGCGGCTTAGTTGTTGCAATAAAAAATAGCGTTGCAGTGAAAGGAAAGCGCCTAACCTGCGGCTCGAAAATGCTTGAAAACTACGTTTCGCCTTACAACGCAACAGCAATTGAGCGCATTGTTGCACAAGACGGCATTTTGATTGGGAGCACCAACATTGACGAGTTCTGCTGCGGAAGCGACTGTGGAAACAGCGCACTTCAAGTCACGCGCAACCCCGTTGATTTGACGCGCGTGCCTGGCGGAAGCAGCGGGGGGAGCGCGGCGGCAGTTGCGGCGGGTTTCTGTGACCTTGCCTTGAGCGAGGATACTGGCGGAAGCATCCGCTGCCCTGCGAGCTTTTGCGGCGTGCCTGGAATAAAGCCAACTTACGGAAGCATTTCGCGCTTTGGGGTAAGCGACATGGCAATGAGCTTTGACCAGCTAGGCTCGATTTCCAAAGACACTCTCGGCAGCGCGCTCCTTCTCAATGCGCTTGTTGGCGAGGATGGCAAGGACAGCACTACAATTGGAGTGAAAAAACAGGATTTTGCAAAAGACTTGGATGCTTTTCCAAGGAAGCTGCGCGTGGGAATTCCAAAAGAATTTTTCCAAGGCTGCGATGCGCAAGTTGAAAAGCTTGTGAGAAAGAAAATAGCCGCGTTTGCAAAACAATCCGGTGTGTTAGTCGAGGAATTTTCCATGCCATTGCTCAAGTACTCGCTTCCAATCTACTACCTGCTTGTTTTCAGCGAGTTTTCAAGCGCAATGCAGAAATACGACGGCTTGAAGTACGGTTTTCCTTTGGGTGATGCAAAGGACTTCAACGAGGCAGTCAGCCAAGTGAGAAGCAAGGCAATAGGGAAGGAAGCAAAGAGAAGGATTCTGATTGGCACTTACATTACAATGAAGGAATTCCGCGACGCGTGGTACACCAAGGCACTCAAGGCGCGCGATGCTCTCAAAAACGAGTTTGCAAAAGTATTCGGCAAATATGATTTGCTGCTTGGTCCTACAATGCCGATGCCTGCATGGAAACTAGGCGAAAAGTCGCAAGACCCGTTGCAGATGTACTTGGCCGACGTTCTGACAGTTCCAGTCAACTGCGCTGGCTTGCCTGCAGCGAGCGTTCCATGCGGCGAAAACTCCGAGAAGCTGCCGGTTGGCATCCAGGCAATTGCAGCTTGGGGGAACGAAGCTCTTCTTTTGAAGGCAATGGCCGCGCTTGAGAAAAATGGTTAAGCTGCCTTGCGGTTTTGTATCCGCCTAAGCAGCCGCTTGGCATTGACTCTTGTTGCCCGTATGAGCCACCACGCCTTTGGCGAAATCCTCCCCAATATGGGCGGGCTGCGAACGTGCTCGGCTGGAAACCTTTTTGAACCGGTTTGGAAAAGCTTTAGCGGAGCCTGAGAGCCTGCTGGCCGGCTTAACTGGCCTTGTTTTACCAGTTTTGCCATTTCCCTTCCAATTTCAAGTTTATGTATTCTCCTCATGCGCAAGCGGCCCACCGAGTACTTGTTTTGTTGCAGTGCATTTATTTGTTTCCCTGCTGCCAAGTCTTTTATTTTCAGCGCTGCAAATGCTTTGGCTTCAATGGTGCGTCAAATGATTTTTGAAACAATCGCAATTTTTGCAATATCGCTTTTCGCCCTCTCCAAAAGCAGCCATTGGGTAATAGACTCCACAATCAAGCTATCTGAGTACTTGGGCATTTCAGGCATTTCTGCCGGCTACATTTTCATTGCGTTTGGAACTTCGCTGCCGGATTTGATGGTTTCAGTGCAGGCTTCGCTTGCAGGGAAGAGCGCGATTGCGTTTGGGGACGTTTTAGGCTCAAGCATTGCAAACATCTGCCTAGTGCTTGGAATCACCGCAATGCTAAAGCCACTCTACATCCGCAGGGAGCACACGCTTGAGAGCGCCGAGCTGCTGCTTATTGCAAGCTTCATCCCACTGCTTCTCCTCTACTTGGGTGGCGCGGGCTTCTACACTGGCTTGTTCCTGCTGTTAGTCTTCCTTCTCTACGTTTTCCTCGTGCTAAAGCGCCGCTTTACAATGGACTTGCCTGTTGGAAGGCCGCACGGAAACGACTTGCTCAAGCAATTTGCAGCGCTGGCGGGCGGCTTGGCCGTGCTTGTTGTCGCAGCGCATTTTGTAATTGATTCCACAGTATTGATTGCAACTAAGGTGGGCATTCCAGAAGCGCTCATTGGAATGACTCTCATCGCTTTTGGGACTACTCTGCCGGAACTGGCAGTTGACTTTGTGGCAATAAGGCGGGGGCACACTGCGCTGGCGCTTGGGGACATTTTGGGGAGCAGCGTAATCAACTTGACCCTGGTTTTGGGGTCGGCGCTCATCTTAAGCCCAGTTAGCAGCGACCTCTCGTTTTACGCAACCGCGTTGGTCTTTCTAGTTGTAGTAAACATGTTCCTGTGGTACATGCTAATGCGCCATGAAGGAATTTCAAAGGAAATGGGCGCAGTGCTAATGCTATGCTACATACTGTTTCTAACCTTGGAGTTCCTGCTTGCCTTCGGCCTTGTGGGAAGGTCACCCACTGGCGCTTTCATCGTGCCATTCACTTGAGAGCTGATGCCCTTGTTTCCCCTTTCCGTTGCCGCCTCGCTTGCAAACGCAGTGCTAAACTCCGGGCACTCCCTGCTAAAGCGCCTCGTGCTTAGAAAAAAGCAGGTAAACTACGTTGAGTACGCACTCCTCTACGAGCTTGCCGGCGCGCTGCTTCTATTGCCTTTTGCGCTCTACGATTTGTCATTGCCCCGTTCGCTGGACGCTTGGGCGTACGCGGGCTTGGCCGCAGCGGCTTGGTCAGTTTACACCCTGCTTAGCGCGTACAACACAAAGCACGTGGAGGCCTCGCGCCTGGTTCTGCTCAACCGCTTCAAGATAATTTGGATAGTACTTCTGGCCTCGATTTTCTTGGGCGAGGCAATCACTTCCAAAAAGCTCGTTTCTGGCGCGTTGATAATTGGCGGTTCCTTCCTGCTCTCTTTCGAACGCGTGAAGCTTTCCTTCGACCGCCAGTCCCTCATTATTTTTGGAAGCGTCTTGATTGCCGCAATAGCGAACCTCGCAGACAAGGCTGCAATCAACCATTTCCCGATATTTTTCTACGCATTCCTGACCTACCTTGTGCCCGCCTTAGCAATCTACGCATACTCGCGCCCCAACTTGCCTCGCGCGTACAACAACCTTTCAGGCAACAAAAAATGGCTTCTTTTGACTCTAGTAGTGCAGACTTTAGGCTACCTGGCGCTTCTGTACGCATTGAGCATAGCTGAGGCAGTCACGGTGCTTTTGATAGCTGAAATGCAGGTTCCCCTCACTGCATTCGGGGGGATACTTTTCCTGCACGAGAAAAAAGACTTGAAAAAAGTGTTTGCAGCCCTTGCTTTAGTGGTTGCAGGAAGCGCGCTGCTAATCCTTTGAAGCATTGCTTTTGTTGTGCTGTAAAAAATTAGGGTTTGGCGCCAACTACTATGATCCGTGCAATCATTGCTTCCAACTGTATCCGAGGGTCGGCTCCCTGCGATATCCTGAAGTCGTATTCGCCAATGTGGTCGACTATCTCTACTTTCTTTGCGTCAGAAATCTCAAGCGCGGTCACTTCACGGTACACTTGCGAAATCACGTCCTCGCCGCTCATGCCGTATTTCACCATCAGCTCGTCAAGCTGCTTTCTCGCTTCAGTGAAATTGCCTTTCAAGGCGGCTGCCAGCATTTCAGCTATTTCCTTTGGACGCGCGCGGGAGGAAAGCGAAAGGACATCATCTTCGTTGACGTCTTTTGAAATCGCGCTAGCTCCCTGAAGCAAGTTTGTGGCACGGCGTGCGTCGCCGTCTGCAACGTAAATGAGGGCTTCAAGCGCCTTTTCGCTCAAGGTAATTTTTTCGCTTGCTGCAATCCTTTCAACGATCTTCTTTACATCGTCGTTTTGCAGCGGCCTGAAGCGGAATATCGCGCACCTGCTTTGGATCGGCTCGATAATTTTTGATGAATAGTTGCAACTGAGTGCGAATCTAGTGTTCTCGGAGTATTTTTCCATAGTCCTTCTAAGCGCGTGCTGTGCGTCGTCGGTGAGGCTGTCCGCCTCGTCAAGCAAAATCAACCTATATGGAACATCACTTATGGGTAGGGTGCGTGCAAAGTCCTTAACGCGCCCGCGCACCACGTCGATTCCTCTCTCGTCGGATGCGTTCAATTCCATGAAGCACTGGTCTTTGGCGTCGCCGTAAAGCTCTCGCGCTAGGGTTAAAATTGTTGTCGTTTTTCCAACACCGGCAGGGCCTGCAAGCATCATGTGGGGAATGTTCTTGCCTTTGAGGAACGCCTTCATCCTCTCAACTGCCTGCGGCTGGCCAATGACTTGGTCCAGCTTCTGTGGCCTGTACTTTTCCAGCCACGGCTGGAATTCGTTGGACTCGTTTTCGTCTTCCAAATAATTTTGCACCTTTTGCGGAATAGTTTATGGGGGAATAGTTTTTTATGTCCCACGCCGGCCCAGTGCCTAAAAATTAGTTTGAAGTTTTGCTTGGAAGGAATGGGGCATTCATGCCGAGTCTTGCAGCACGAGGACTCAAAACAGGGTGTTTTGCTGCCCGCATGACCGTTGTCCCCGACCTCTAGAGGGAAATTTTGTGGGGTAAAACGCGCCAAAAGCTTTGGAGCACGGTTAAACCGGCCTACTCGCTTTAGGCGGCACGTTCATCCACAACGCCGCTCGACTGGTTGCACTGCCCATTCCCATCCCTTAACCTAAGCTTTTTTTGTTGCTGTCATCGGATTTGATTCGCTGCCTGCGCAGGCGAATTGTGGGCTACTACAATAGTGGTTTTCGCTTTTTAAAACTTGCCGTTCCGGTATTTACAGCTGTTCTATTTTTGTTTGTTTAGCAGATAGCTTCGTATTATTTCCGCTTTTTGGTCAGGGTGCTTGTTTGCAGTTTTTTGGCTGAGGTGTTCAAAATCACCGTTTGTTAGCTTAGCGAGGCTTGAGACTAGCTCTGCCCTCTCCTGGGAAGTTTGCGCAGTGTTGTCTGGAGGGAGGGTTGCCAAAAGGTGTATGGCCAGCACTAGCCTTCCTCTTTCAATCTCAGTCAGGCTTGCTTGCGGGTCGTTGTTGAGTTTGTAGGTTATCGCAGGAAGGAGATCCTGGTGGTTTGAGCCAAAAGATAGCTGCATTTCGGCCTTGTGCTGGAGTGATGGGATGTCTGCGGCGTGGCCCGCGCCCAGGGCATAAATGAGCCTAAGCCCTTTTTTAGGCAAGCGAGGGTAGTGCTGTTGCAAGAGCGCTGCAACTTTTGGTATTGTTTGGGCTATTCTAATGTTTCTTAATCGGATTGCGTGAGCGTCAAGCCGCGCCGAGCGTTCAATGTCTTCTTTTTGCTCCTGCAGAGTGGGATGCATAAAAACTGCAGTTGCGGCAAGCTCGTGTGAAGTGGCGTGCATTTCCTTTATGTCGGCTATTTCCTGCTCGGTGTATTCCTCTATTGGAAAAATAGGCAGGCCGGTTTTGAATGACAGGAAGTCAATGGCGGTGGCGTGCTCGGGATAGTCTTCGTCTGGGTCGCTTTTGTAGTCTTCAAGCATGTCGTTGTAAAGTTTTTCTTCAGCATTTCTAGGGCGCATTCCATTTCCTATGTGCCTGGCGTACTGCCCTCTTCGAACTTTGAGAACTTTTTCATACATTTCTATGAATTCTTTGAGTTCCCCTTTCCTTGCACCTGCGTTTTCAAGGCCTATTGCGTGGAAAGGGGATCCGAGTGCCTTTGCCCCGGATATTGCCTTGCGCGTGCGGTCAAGGTCAACTGCTTTCTCGTGCCTGTCAAGCGCAACGATTACCTCGTGCTTTTGTGCCATCTCCCTTTCCGTAAGTGCTAGCCTGCCTGCTAAGCCGGTTATTCCTACAGCAGCGGCGTATCTAAGCCCCTTTGTAAAAAATCGCCGCCTACTCGAACTGAAGCTTTTTGGCAAGAGTTCCCCTGCGAACACTGATTTGATTTTTCTTGCAGCGCGTCTTAGCGTTGCGAAGCGCTCTGGCTTGTGCGCAATTAGTTTGCGGTTGTTTTTGCTCAATGCTCTCGCTAGAGGGTTGCACTAGCGTTGGTTAAATTGCTTTCCAAATGGAGAAAAAATTAGTTTGCTGTCTATGCGCTCTTGTAGGCGCGGCGCTTTTTGAGGTCGCCCCAGCAGTCCTTGCAGATTACCTTCCTTTCAGTCTTGCTCGCCGTAAGGGAGCTTTTCTGGCAGTTTCGGCACACGATGCGCTTGCAGTAGTCGCATGGCTCCAAGTAGTAGGCGTCGTCGCCGCATCTCCCGCACTTGATTAAAGCCATTGTTTCTTTCACCAAAAACGGTTATCCATAGCTAGCTTTAAGCTAATTGAAATACTTGAAAAACCGTAATATCAATCTGCAAGTCAAGCAATAAATACCCGTTTGTTGGGCGTGAAAAACAAGTGAAAAAACCTTTACATGGCAGTTTAGCGCATTTCCTTCTCTTCACCTGCCTTCTTGCCGGCTTTGCCTCTTCAGTCACTGACACTTACACTACGCTCAACTGCGCGTTCTCCTCGCCTTCCCACACGATTTCTGCAAAGGCAACCTACTATTCCGGCAACGTTCCCACATGTGTAACTTCTACAATGACTTTAGTTGCCACTTTGCCAAACGCCACTAAAGTTTCTTACGGGCCTGGCAGTTGCACTGCGGGAGTGCACCAGTTTTCAATTGCCGCCCCAGTAAACGGCGTTTACACGCTCAACGCCAGCGTAGCGGGCACGACTGCCTCGTGTTCCACTGCCGCCCTCTTTTTCACCCCCCGCACGCGCCTGCCTGAAACGGATTGGGCAATAGTTATTTTGACTGGCTTTGCGGCGGTTGCGCTTGCAAGGAGGAAGAGAAGCTAGGACTTGTTTTGCGCTAGCAACGGTCTGTGGCGTTACTCTTGCCCTTCCAATGCTTTTTTCTTTCGCGCGCCTTCCCTGCTGGCTTTTCTCATTATCGCGCGATATTTGTAGTTGTATAGCGCCGTGAAGGGCAGTACTTTTGCAATACCAAGTGCGGCAGTTGCCTCGGTGCTTGCCTCAATTATTTTCGGATCTTTTGGGTTGAAAGGTTTTCCTGATTTCTGGACTTCTATTGACCTGGCGTAGTACTTGTCGAAAGCGTGCCTTGCCTGGTTTGCTTGTAGTGCGCTGCTGCAAAACACTTTGATTGCCTGCTTGAGTGCCAAGCGGTGCATTTGACGTGAGTAGTCGTCCTTTAGGGGTTCTGCAGTTTCCCTGTAATTCATTCCAAGCCTGCGCAGTACCTCGTTGAATTCCCCGCGACTGTGCACTGCCTTCGGAATGCTTCCCAGTTTCATTCTCTCTACGGCGCGCTTGCTTGCCCTATCTAGCGTCGCTATGGTTTGCTGCCTAGTTGGGCCAGCTAGGCCTTTCCAAATCCTTCCGGCGCGCTTTAGTATTTTCATTTCAAACAACCAAAAGCAGTATTGCTTATTTATGTTGCTGCCTGTCGCCAAACCCGGCGCAACTAAACGCATTTAAAGCGCTTTCTTAAGAAAATCTATCGTGAGAACATGTCTTTTGTAACTGCCGTTTCAAACGCGCTGCTCGCATACCGCGAGAACTTGAAGCTAATCTCGTTTTTCAGCATCCCTCTGCTAATAGCGTTCCCGCTGCTGC
>OBEQ012528651.1_pt1 | contig 35310 bp, 31 predicted proteins | sample 1670901 | NCBI WGS metagenome assembly OBEQ01 (sample SAMEA104232315, study PRJEB22302) | groundwater metagenome | biome: forest; feature: aquifer; material: groundwater | place: USA | collected 2011-08-07 | depth 5.4 m | reverse complement strand
GATGTCCCCTGCTCCGGCCCAATCAGCAATTCCTAACAACTGGGCATTGTATACCAATGAAAAATTTGGCTATTCGGTTCGGTATCCTGACGACTGGATAGTGGATACCAGCAGTTCGAATCTTGATCTCACTCTACGCGATACCAAAGTCATGGGGGGCCATACCTATTGGGAGAATTACCCCTCGCGGACGGAGGGATATTCAGAACCGCCGGTAGGACATTTTGATTTGTACTTGATCGTGTATCAAGCTGATGCCCGCCTTTCGATTCAAGAGTATGTTCAGCAGTTTTATTATGGTAGCGGATATTTCAGTGACATCAAAAACGCCCGTGATTTTATAACGGCATCGGGGGTGGCAGGTCGTCAATATGAAACTGAAAATAGCTATGCCCCTAGCGGAGTAAAGGGAATCTTTACGGTATTCAAAAAAGACGACCGCTTCTATGTCTTTAAATCAACTTGGCAGTCAAAAGAAATTCATAAACAAATTTTGGCTTCGTTTAATATAAAATAATCTATGGAAAATTCACCTCAATTATTGTCGGACAAAGTAATTATGATGAGAAAACTTATTGGCGTTGGTATTGTACTGATTTTTATTTTAGGAATTGGATATGTGTACGCGGGATATGTCGCCAAAGAAAACTACAATGCAGTTTCGCGCGCGGCTCAAGAAAGTGCCCAGAAATATCAGGAATTTCAGGCTAAAAGACACCCAGCCGGGCAGACCACGTACCGCAACGACACGTTCGGTTTTGCTGTAGCTCTTCCGCAAAGTTGGCAAGGATATACCATCAACCATATCAAGGAGGATATGTACGATATCACCGGAAAAACGAAGACCAACAACGGCGTGGTGGATAGCTTTCAGATTATAGAGATCCATCATCCGCTTGAAAACCCGCAAAATCCCCGCCAAGCCATTCCAGTTATGGTTTTTACCCTAAATCAGTGGACGCACGTCCAAAAAGAAGAATGGTCAGTCGGTGCCGCCCCCATCCCCCCATCTGAACTTGGCCGTAACTCCACGTACGTAATGGCTCTTCCAGCCCGCTACAATTACGCCTACAAAACCGGCTGGGAAGAAGTTCAGCAAATTTTGGACAGAAAACCGCTAACTACTTTTGAATTGGGTAATTGACCTCGTGTGATATTTTTGATAATATCATAGATATGTTGAGTCAATATTTAGAAAGTAAACTCAAAAAAGCCAGGGTTAAGATTCTAAAAGACGGATCTTCCTTTGCTTCTATTCCCGGTATACCAGGAGTTTGGTCAAATGCTAAGACAAAAACTACTTGCATGAAGGAGCTGCGGGAGGTTCTTGAGGAGTGGGTACTTCTGAAGGTGCGCAACCATGAGTCGATCCCTGGCTTGGCGATAAAGTTTGATCGAAGGGGTGCGTTTCGCCATGCCTAAAAATATTTCTCGCAGAAAACTTATTTTGAGATTCAAGCAGCTTAGATTTGACGGCCCGTATTCCGGAGGCCGTCATTTCTTTATGATCAAAGGAAGCCTAAAAGTCAGAATTCCCAATCCACATGGCAAGGATATTCCGGCTTTTTTGGTTAATGAGATTCTCCGACAAGCAGGAATATCCAAGAAGGAATGGGATGACATGGTATAATGTACTTATGGAAATCCAAAATAAACTCTTCGGTAATCCTCAAGGTGAGAAAGGCGTCACCTCCCTCGCCATATCAGAAATACTGGGCGTTGTTTTAGTTGTCGCGGTGAGTGGGTATTTTCTATTCTTTTACCGATACCAGGTAGCGCAAATGCCAGTGCCATCCCCCACTCCAACGCCTATCGCATGCACTCAAGAAGCCAAGCTGTGTTCTGATGGAAGCGCCGTCGGTAGAACTGGCCCGAACTGTGAATTTGCGTCATGTCCTGGGGAGGCAGATACTTCAGATTGGAAAACCTATCGCAATGATGAGTATGGGTTTGAGTTTAGATATCCGGGAGATCTTCTACTTGATCGTTCGGAGGATGGAGTTTACTTAAGCAGATTGGTTCTCGCCAAGCATGCCCAGGAATTTTATATTTTAATAACGACCATAGATCAGATTGAAAAAAGTAATAGTGACTGTGAAAAAACGGTAGAAAGAGAGAGGTTATCAAATTCTGATGGCACCATGTGTCAATTATTCACGCCACTGTCCGACAGGATGGAGGTATGGGAAAAACCTACATTCCCGATGGCCCTGGGAGCTGGACCAAGCTATTTGTCTAAGCGAGCGGTTATAAGAAGTGGTTCTGTGTATTTAGAGCTACGCATGAAATTGATCTTAGGGAGCGATGCCGCATACGAGTTGAAAGATATATTTACTGATGATCTTTTGTTTAAGCTTATCAGGGAAGAGAAGTTACCGACATTATTCCGAGATAAAACCATATTATTCAACCAAATCCTCTCCACCTTTAGATTTACTAAGTAACAAAAACTGGATTTTTTAGGGCAGACATGGTACAATAACTTCCAGTTAATTAATCCCTTGTCGCGGTGATGTCGGTGCTTCGTGTGTGGTACATCCTTCCTTTTTCGGCGTCTGAAGGATACTCGTCACGAGTCACTGGCACGCATCTCGCTTTTTATTTTGTATGCCCGTGAAAACCTATTCTCGTCAGTTTGCAGGTCGTACGTTGTCGGTCGAAGTTGGTAAATTAGCTCAACAGGCTAATGGCTCCGTAGTTGTCCAATATGGCGATACAGTGGTTTTAGTTACGGCAGTCATGGGTCGGCCGAAGACTGGCGACTTCTTTCCCCTGACTGTCGAATATGAAGAAAAGTATTATGCAGCTGGTAAAATCAAAGGCTCTAAGTGGATTAAGCGCGAAACACGCCCATCCGATGAAGCCATCCTTTCAGCTCGTTTGATTGACCGCACGCTGCGTCCTCGCTTCGATCAGCGCATCCGAAATGAAGTCCAGGTAGTTGTTTCGGTGTTGTCTTTCGATGGCGTAAATGATCCGGATATGGTGGGTCTTTTTGGCGCATCTCTGGCGCTAATGATTTCTGATATCCCTTTCCGTGGTCCAGTCGCTGGCATCCGCGTCGGACGTGATCAAGGGCAATTAGCGTTGGCACCAACGTATCTTCAACGTGCTACAGGTGACTTCGATATCGCTATCGGTGGAACAGCTGAAAAAATTAACATGCTTGAAGCCGGGGCTAATATTGTACCCGAAGCAGATATTGTAGGCGGCGTGGAGCTTGGATTTAAGGCTATCAAAGAGCTGACTGATTTTCAGAATGAAATAGCAGCCGAGCAAGCTAAACCTAAGCGCGAAATGTCCTTCCCGCCTGATGACACTGAACTGGCCAATGAAGTGCATGCTTTTGTAGCTCCAAAACTTGATCCGCCAGCCGGCGGAGGGCTTTACACCAAAAACAAGCAGGAATTCTATGCCAATATCCATACGGCACACGAAGAGACCGTCGCATACATCAAGGAAAAATATGCCGATCATCCGGACCTGTCCAAAAAGATAACCGAAGCCATCGCGCATTTTGAGCACGTCATTGATAAAGTCGTGCATAAGAATATTTTAGCTTCTGACAAGCGTCCTGATGGCCGCAAGCTCGACGAACTGCGTGAAATTTGGGGTGAAGTCGGGCTACTCCCCCACACCCATGGTTCGGGTTTGTTTAATCGCGGTCAGACGCAGGCACTTTCGATTTTGACCTTAGCGGCGCCTGGTATGGAGCAGTGGATTGAAACCATGGAAATCAACCTGACCAAGAAACGTTTCATGCATCATTACGTATTCCCACCATTTTCAGTCGGTGAAACCGGCCGCATGGGCGGAGCTGGCCGACGTGAAATTGGCCATGGCGCTTTGGCCGAACGATCACTCTTGCCTATCATTCCGCATAAAGAAGAATTCCCCTACACCGTTCGCGTGGTGTCTGAAATCCTTGGCTCCAACGGCTCCTCTTCAATGGCCTCGGTGTGTGGTGCTACGTTGGCCATGATGGACGGTGGTGTGCCGATTAAGGCTCCAGCCGCCGGTATCGCCATGGGCTTGATGTTTGATGAGAAGGGTGAGAAGTACAAGATCTTGACCGACATTCAAGGCCCCGAAGATCACCATGGTGACATGGATATGAAGGTAGCTGGTACGGCCCAGGGAGTCACAGGTATGCAGATGGATGTTAAAATCGATGGTATTACGGTTAAGATTCTATCCGAAACGCTATCCCAAGCTCGCAAGGCCCGGTTGGAGATCCTGGCTTCGATGGAGAAGGTAATTTCAGCCTTCCGCGATGATCTTTCTTCGCGCGCACCTCGGGTGAAGGCTATCAAGATTAATCCAGCCAAAATCGGTGCTCTGATTGGCCCTGGAGGTAAGATGATTAATGAGATTATCGAGAGAACCGGCACTGATATCGATATCGACGATGACGGTACGGTCTTCATCACCTCCATGAAGCCAGAAGGTATGGATATTGCTATAGAACTGATCAATCAAGTCACCTATGAAGTAAAAGCCGGTGATGAATTTGATGGTACGGTGGTAAGCATCCGAGACTTCGGTGCTTTCGTCGAAATTATGCCTGGCCATGACGGTATGGTACACGTCAGCGAAATGTCCGAAGGGCGCGTGAATCACCCATCCGATGCAGTAGCAGTTGGCCAGCAAGTCCACGTCTGGGTGAAATCAGTCGGTGATGACGGCAAAGTCTCTCTATCCATGGTTGGTCCAGGGGGCAAATCAGCCGGCCAAGCCTCCAGCGGTCGCCCACCTCGTCGAAGTCACGGGGGGTTCTAAAGCAAGCAGAAATTAGAAAATAGTAAGTAGAAATTAGAAATAAAATCGCCTTACGAGGCGGTTTTATTGTTTGGGCATATTGTGTGCACATTGCTTGTGCTATAATAAATCTATTATTGATTTCTAAAAATATCTTAGCAGTGGATCCTTAGCAGATACCTTTTGGTATGAGCTATAATCTATTCGCTACAGTCTATTTTCCATCTCATGGCCGACACGCCTCAAAATTCTGGATTAGGGACTCCCTCTCCTTCTCCAGCGACCCCAAGCATACAACCCAATAAAATTTCCAGCCCACCGCCTTCTTTTGCTCCACCCGCAAGACCGACCACCACGCCACCTGCTCCGATGGTGCCTCCAGCGTCCTTTCAGCCTGCCAAACCCCCATCACCTGCACCCTCTGCTGTGTCAAGCCAATCTGCCTCAATACTGCCAAAACCAGTAATGCCCGCACCTTCTTTTCAGACTCCGCCGGCACTAGCCCCAAAGCCAGTCTTACCCATGACACCTCCAGCTCCATCAGTTCCTGCAACCCCACCTCTCCAGGGAGTTCAAAGTGACCCCAAAAATCCTTCATTTACAACGACCATACCGCGAGCAGCCACGCCTTTGAATGCAGTTCCGGCGCCGATGTATGCACGGCCCTCCCAGAACACCACTGAAGCATCAAAACCGGCTATTTCAGATGTACAAACCTCAAAAACCCTCAACCAGCTTAGAGAATTTAAGACCTCTATCCGCACGATGGAGGATGATATTGCTAAGATAAAGGTTGGTCAACAGCCAAGCGGCGTTGACATTAATAGGACCGTGGCCCAATCTGCGCCTTTGCCAGTTGCTACACCAACGGTCCCTGGTCCCTCTCCTTTGCCTGCCACTCCCAACGCGCCGGCTTCGCGCCCACCACTTGTTTCATCGGGATTTTCAATACCAGCGACTCCTTCTCGACCAGCAATTTCCACTGCTCCATCTGCCGCTCCGTCCACGGGTAGCGTTCTAAAACCAAGTGTTCCCGGTGCCATGCCGCTGCCTAAAATTCCAATGCCACCAACCGGATCGGTTGCGCCGAATATTAATAACACTGCAGGAGGCGGATTTAACAAGCTGTTTATCGCCATACCGGTTTTGCTGCTGGTGCTGGGCATAGGGGCGTATTTCTTGTTTTTTAACAGCCCGCAGATAGCAGTTGAAACACCGACACCATCGAAAACTGCAGAACCAACACCGTCAACCACACCACTGGCCCAGATGTTTGGTGCCAATGTAGCCGAAGTGCCTATTGTTTCATCAGCCAGTCCGATTGAAGATTTTTATGCGCAGCTGGCAAAAGTTGATCTGGCGAGCACTGAATTTAAACGGGTTACTTCTGCCGGTGAAAGTGGATCTTTGGGGTTACCTGAGCTCTTTGACCGCTTCATGATAGCTCATCCGGTCCAACTCAATGATATCTTTGGGGCTGAAAGAATAGCGGTTATATATGGACAAAAAGAGACTTTTGCCGGACAGGATGCGACTGCAACCGTTGATGGCCAGAAGAGATTGGTACTTATAACAGAAGTGAAAGATACCACCAACGCTACGTCCATACTTCGACAATGGGAAGCCACGAGTATGACTACAGATCTGGGAAAACTCCTTGTGCTCGATTTCAGTAAGAAGAAGCCTGGAGAGTTTTCGGATAACTCTTATCCTGGCGCTACTATCCGATATCAAAATTTTCCTACTCCGGACCGAAGTATCGATTACGCCTTTATACAGGCGGCAAGTACCGGCAAGACATATCTCGTTCTGGGTAACTCTCGAGAAGCTGTGTATGCGGCACTCTCTCGGCTCCAGTAGTGAAATCGTTGGATAGATAAGCACCACAAAATCCCCTCCCCCAACTGGCGGAGGGGATTTTCAGCCAAGAGGATATAGTGTTGATAAGATGTCACCAATCTGGTTTTATCGATGAATCCATAAAGGAGATGTATTACTCGATGTTATAAAAAACTATATAAAACAAGGGTAAAAGATTGGTGACATTGGTGACAGTTTAGGTGACATTCGATGTCACCGATATCCACAGATTTTTATTGACGGTGACACTATGACTGGTAGAATGAGACTAGTTCCTTCAACAACATAACTTTAGTGCTAAGGGTCTGATGCGTAGCTTCTCCATGGACCGTTGGCACTAGGGGTACATTTCCGCGATAGGGCCTGCTGGGCTCTCAAGGGCATCCACTCATTAAACAACAGGTTGTATTTTTGGGGTAAGCGATGCCCTTTTATCTTGTTTAAATTTTTAATACTTGCTAGAATATTTTTATTAGTATGATTCCTGAAGAAGTTGAAAAACTTAAAGCTAATTTAGAGAAGCGTAAAGCTGATATTTTAGGGCAGCTTCGAGAGGTGGCACATGGTAATCCGGTGGTTAAGGACGACTTTGAAGTTACAGTCAAAGACTTGGGAAACGAAGCTTATGACAACGCCGAAGAAGAGGCTGAATTAGATCGAGATTTTCCTTTAGTACAGCAACTTGAGCAAGAGCTACACGAAGTTGAAACGGCACTGGCCAAATTAGCCGATGGCACCTATGGCTCGTAACTGCGCCTAGAGGGTAGGCGTTCCCGAAGTGTCTGTTCGTCTTTTTTCAGCATCAATCCAAGGCATTGATGCTCAACTTATTGAAGTTGAAGTGGATTCCTCTCCCGGAATCCATGCTTTTAATGTGGTTGGGTTACCCGATAAGGCCGTGCAAGAGTCCGAAGATCGCATCGCGTCAGCTATCAGGAATATTGGCTTAAAACCGCCTGGCTCAAAGAATGCTAAGTTTGTAGTTAATCTAGCTCCGGCCGATCTGAAGAAAGAAGGTGCTTCTTTCGACCTACCTATCGCTATCGCGTATCTCTTTGAAAGTAAGCAGGTAAAATTTGATCCAGAGGGAAGGATCTTCTGTGGAGAGGTAGCTTTGGATGGCACGCTTAAACACGTGAGTGGAGTTTTAGCCACGGCAATCTTGGCTAAAAGCCTTAACTTTCGCGAGATTATCGTGCCTCAAGTGAATGCCAAGGAAGCTGCGGTTATTGAAGGTATTGACGTGATCGGCGCTAAGACACTCAAGGATGTGATGGCGCATTTGGATGGTACGGGGAAGATACTCCCGTGTCAGCCTTCCATTGATGATCGAATTTTTGGCCAGAATCTAGCCACAAAAGACAGTTCGCTTTTATATATCAAGGGCCAGCAAGCTGCCAAACGAGCCATGGTAGTTGCCGCTGCTGGCGGGCATAATCTTTTCATGTGTGGCGCGCCGGGCGCTGGTAAAACTATTTTAGCCAAGGCTTTTAGCGAGCTTTTACCGCCATTGGCCTTGAATGAAGCTATTGAGGTTGCAAAAATCTACAGCGCCATCGGGATGATTAAGGATACTCCCCTGTCGTTTCGCCGACCATTTAGAAATCCGCACCATACCACTTCAGCTGTAGCGGTAATCGGTGGTGGAGCTTGGCCAAAACCAGGTGAAATAAGCTTGGCGCATCGTGGCGTGTTGTTTCTGGATGAATTACCTGAATTTGCGAGAAATGTCTTAGAAGCTCTGCGCCAGCCGCTTGAAGAAGGTACGGTGGTTATCTCCCGGGCGGCCGGATCGATTGTTCTGCCGGCCAAATTCACCATGGTAGCGGCTATGAATCCTTGTCCCTGCGGGAATTACGGCGATGAGTCAGCTATTTGTATTTGTTCGGCCAGTCATGTTCTGCGGTATCGCAAGAAAGTCTCCGGCCCGCTCCTCGATCGTATGGACATCCAAATAAATGTTTCGCGCGAAACAATTCAGTCGACTTCTCCCACCGCGACCATAGAAGAAGTAAGTAAAATCAAAGAAAATATTGCAAAATCACGCCAAATTCAACAGGATCGGCTGAAGGATCGAGGGATTCTAACTAATTCAGAAATCAGTTTTAAAAATGTGGATCAGGTCTGCGCCTTGTCCCCTTCTGCCCAGAAGCTCCTAGAACAGGCTATAAACGCAAAAAGACTCTCAATGAGGACTTATCACAAGATTAAGAAAATCTCGCGAACAATCGCAGATTTAGAGCAATCAGAGGCCATTGCGGAAAACCATGTGGCCGAAGCCATCAATCTTAGGGTAAATGACGCTCTATTTTCAGAGCTGGCATAACATTAAATCTAATACGACTATTTTGAGGGTACGCCGTCATCGTCTGCTGACGATGCGTCTCGTTCTCGGCCCGTCGGCCTCCGAAAGCCCCTCAAAATAGTCGTATTAGATTTCTTGCTGCTTCGCTCGAAACAATAAAAAACGGGCTATTTAGCCCGTGACGTGAGATGTAATCGCCAATTTATATCTACAGTAGCTTTTCCGGAATCAATCATTTTACGGATTTCGGTGCGCACGAGGCGTTCAACCCTTTCATTCGAAAGGCTTCCTGAAAGCATTTCTTGTGCCTGTTCGACGATATTCTTTGGCATGAGAGAACCATCTCGATTACTGGCAAAAACATCTAAGATACACTCCTCAATACTCTGGTGATGACTGGTTTTTTTCAAGAGACCTCCCTAAATCATGCTGATATGCACATACAATAGCATTTTAAAACAATTCTGCAATTGTTTTCCACGTCTGCCCGCCTCTGGCGGGAAACATTGTAAGCCAAATAAAAAGGCCCCGCCATGGGGCCTTGGAATCTATGCATACGTGAAATGTATCGCATTTGGGATGAAGGCGCTGTGAAAGCTTTTATTACAATCGCAAACAAATACTAGTACTTTGCAAGCGGATTTCTTGCTCCATGCACCTCAAAGTGCAAGTGGCAGCCGGTGGAGCGTCCGGTGGTGCCCATGAGGGCTATGAGTGTTCCGCGCGAAACATTTTGACCGAGGGCGACTAGGAGTTTCTTGGCGTGGCCGTACAGGGTTTCAGTGCCATTATCGTGGGCAATTTTGATATAGTTGCCAAATCCGCCATTCCAACCACTGGCATCAGCTGTAGTTACCACACCGTCAGCAGCAGCATAAATTGGGGTACCACATTGGTTGGCCATATCAACACCGTTGCGTCCATGGATAATACCCCAGTCAAAGCCATTGGTAGGGATCATGTAGTAGTCGCCCAGATCAGGTAAATAGGCAAAACGTTTCACTACGACAGGCGTAGTCGTACTGGTGGAGGTGCTTTTAACTGGGTTGAGTTGACCATCCGGCACTACGATTTCATCACCCAAAGTCAACTGACCATCTTGGGGGAGGCTGTTAAATTCAACAATTTTTTCTTCAGAAATAGCGTATTTCTTGGCGATTGAAGCTATAGTGTCTTTATCTTTCACCGTATGAATAACACCAGAAACAGGCGGGATTTTAAGGACCTGATCTACTTGTAGGGCATCAGGGTTTTTAAGGTTATTAGCCCAAATGATTGAATTTATACTTACACCGAAGTCGGAGGCAATGAAAGAAATCAAGTCACCGGATTGAACGGTATATTCGGTGATCTGGCTGCGATGAAAGCCGAGAGTATCGATATAATTGGTGGTGGTAGGGTTGTAGGCAACTACGGAGTTTTCTTGAATAAGTTCCGGGTCAACAGGATCGGCTTCGCCACCACGTCCAGCTACTTGGTAGGCGGGAGCAGCCAAACTATATAAATCAGCTAGTTGATTGGGGGATTTTGTGGCTGGAAGCGACGAAAGAGCGCCCTCTTCGACATATGAATGGAGGGTATAGCCAAAGAATGTTGACTGGCTTTGAGGAGCGCCGAAGAAGAGGATAATGAAAATGGCCAGTGGGATACCAAGATATAAATCGGCTCGAGTTTTGTTGAGAAGTATGAAAAAGCCCGCCAGAAGGCGTTTTTGGGGGTTTGCTTGAGAACTACTACTAGAATAAGTTCCTGGGGAGGAAGTACTAATAGGGAAGGGGGTTATAACCGCCTTGGCGAGCCTTGCCTCTAGCGGGGGGAGTACTAAAAGCTTTTAAAAATGACTATTTTTGCTAAAAAAAGCAAAAAATCTCGTCAGAGAATTTCCCTTCCAGGGTACCAGATAGGCAGTTTTAGGTCAATCCTTGTAATCCACATTTCAAACTGATAGAGTCGCACAATCATGACCGTCAAATCTTCAATTGGACTCTATGGCGAGCAGTTGGCCACCGAATATCTGACTGGCAGGGGGTATAAAATCCTAGATCGCAACTGGCAGAAGCCCTGGGGAGAGTTGGATGTGGTGGCACTCAAAGACAGTGTCGTGGTTATCGTCGAAGTTAAAGCCAATTCAATGGCTGGGAGTAATTTTGATCCGGAGGGTAGAGTGGATTGGAAGAAGATGCAGAAGACGGTGCGTACGGCTCGCACTTGGCTAGCCTACCGCAAATATCCACCCGAGCAAGAATGGCAGATTGATATAGTTTCAGTTATCTTCGACAAGGCGAGTAAGACAGCCAAAATAAAGCATTTTAAAAATGTGGAGGTATAAAAACAGTGAAAAATGTAAAAATCAAAATGAAAAATAAAAAAGACCTATTCTAGGTCTTGAAGCATGCATCCTGGAGCTTAATAACATTTTCAGCTTGACCTACTACTGATACGAATCCTTCAAATCGAGCTGAGGGGATGGATTGGTGACATGCTGGGCATTTTCTTGAATGCGCGATATTGCGAATTTTAACCTTGTATTTGCGCTGAAGAGATGAGAGCGTTAGATTAAAAAGTGGTGAATCTTTTGGAACATCAAAATCTTGCCGAGTCACGATTGATTCCTAATCAAATAATCCAAATAGCATATTACGCTATGCAGGGAAGTAGCGCAAGTTAGAAGAGACAATAACATATTATATAATATTTTATGTATAAATCAAAGGCATAAAATGGCTTAAAATAAGGGTTTTTATGACTTGCAATTTTATTAAAAATATGCTATAATGATAGTATCAGTGAAGGATGGAATCTTACCAATTCAACGCCTCCAAAGGAGGGCAACTAATGACCAAGCGAATCGTGTTCATGCTGGCCGTGCCGATCACCTTCATGGTGATCGCGCCGCAGGAAGCGTCGGCGCAGTACTACGGTGGTGGGTACGGGTATCAATACCCGCCCTGCTACTACAACTACACGTGCCCGATCGGATTCACCCACGGGATCATGCTGGATTCATTGCGTGGCGGACCGCGATACGGCTACGGCCGTCCTGATGGATACAGCCGCTACGGGCGGCGAGGTGGCATTCGGCTCAATATCGTCCTCGGACGGCGTGAGCCATACTATCAACCCGTTGTCGCTCCCGTTCAGTATCGGGAGGCGGAGGTTGCCCAGCCACAGCAGAAGGATGCGGAGCCGAAACAACCGCAGGCCCAGGAGCCCGAACGGTTTCAGCCGAGGATCGACATTCTCAACCTGACTGGCTATGATGTCGAAGTCACCGTTGAGCGCAACAGCCAGAGTGAGAAATACTCCCTCAAGAGCGGCAAGAGCCTCAACATCGACCCGGCCGACCGTTACCAAGCAGTTGCTTTGGTAAACGGAAAGCGTATCGTGGTGGATGTCGTTGTCCACCCCGAAAAAGCTCGGACGCTGGTGCTCATGGCACCGGCAGTCCAGTAAGGAGATAGAGTGATGGGGACAATCCTAAAGTGGATCGGTGGCATTTGGGTACTGATCCAGGTCGGTCCGTTCGTTTTTTCTCTCGCCACCTACATACTTGTGTGGGCTGGTGATGGCCTGTGCTGGATGATAGAGCACCGGCCAAGAGTGAAGGTCGAGTTTTCGAGGCAGGAAGTTGCATCTTCTGCTCGTGTTGATAGGCGAGAGGAGGGGATGGAGTCGTCTTCAGCTCCGTCTGTATCCATCCACCCGGTTCGACCAGCACGTCCCGCTTCGCAACCGACTCGCCAGTCGTGCGAAGGACTTCCCTTCGGCGAGAAGGCAGAGTGTCGCCGAGAACAGTTTCAGGAGGCCAACCCCCCAGGAAGGGGGTAAGTGAAGTTTTACAGCTCCTTCAACCTAAGGGCTCCCAGCTCGCCCCACGCCGTCCGACGGTCGTGGGGTTTTCTTTTGCTGAAAAAAGACTATAATATGGGCATGATAGTAACGTCTAAAAGCCCTCTGGAAACCAAAAAAATCGCCGCGAAATTAGCGGCTGAAATTTTGTTACAGAAGCCAAGCAGGGGAGCTAAGATCATTACCCTTCAAGGCGATTTAGGCGCTGGGAAGACCACGTTTGTGCAGGGTTTTGTACGAGCCTGCAAGGTGAAAGAAAAGGTCAAAAGCCCCACGTTCCTACTAGTTAAGAGTTACGAGTTGAGAGTTGTGAGTGAGGGGAACAAGAAGACTCGAAACTCGAAACTCGAAACTCGAAACTATAAAATTCTGCACCATATCGATTGTTATCGGGTGAAGAATTGGAAAGACTTGGAGCAGCTTGAAATTAAACTTATTCTCAAAGATCCCCAGGCGATTGTGCTGATTGAATGGCCCGAGAGGATTAGAGCAATTTTGCCACGTCGGCTGATTAAGGTAAGCTTAAGTCATATATCCCCAAAAGAACGTAAGATTAGTATTTCATTATGAAGAAACTTGTTCTCATTGATTCAAATGCGTTAGTTCATCGGGCATTCCATGCTTTGCCGCCTAGCATGACTTCGCCCAAAGGTGCGATGACCAACGCTGTATATGGTTTTACCACGGTGTTTTTGAAGATGCTTAAGGATCTCAAGCCGGATTATATTGCGGCTACTTTTGATTTGGCTGGAGGGACGTTCCGGCACGAGGAGTTCGCTGAATATAAGGCTCACAGAGTGAAAGCGCCGGATGAATTGTACGCACAGATCCCACCAATTAAAGAAATGCTGACTGCTTTTGGTGTGCCGATTTTTGAGAAGCAGGGTTATGAAGCCGATGATTTAATCGGATCATTGGCCCAAAAAGCTAAGAAAGTAAAAAACCTCCAGACGATTATCGTAACAGGGGATTTAGATACGCTCCAGCTCGTAGAAGGTGAGAAAGTGGTTATATTTACCTTGCGCAAAGGTATGACCGATACGGTTATTTACGATGAAAAAGAGGTTCATAACCGGTATGGCCTAAAGCCCTCCCAGGTGATCGATTTTAAAGGATTGAAGGGTGATCCTTCTGATAATATTCCTGGCGTAAAAGGCGTGGGTGAAAAAACAGCATCTACGCTAATCCAAGAATACGGCTCACTAGAGAATCTCTACAAAAAACTATCCACTATCCACTATCCACTATCCACTTCGACTAAAAAGGAGAAGACTTTCGAAAAAGGCATACTTACAGAAAGCCTCGTAAAGAAGTTGTTAGGAGATAAGGATATGGCTTTTTTCTCAAAAAAACTAGCTACGATCGTGTGCAATTTGGATATCGATTTTGACCTGAAGAAGGCAGAGTGGCGAGAGCATGTTGACCAGACGGTGCTGGAGAAATTATTCAAAGATTTAGGATTTATGTCACTCTTGCGACGCATTTCCGAGGCCTTAAACGGCGAGACCGGATCTCCAAAAAATAAAGCCGCAGAACTCCCAGCCCAGCAGGCCCTTCTACCATCGATTCCTGGGCCGATACAGGACAAAGATCGGTTGATTGGGCATGATGTAAAGCCAGTAATAAAAGAGCTACTTCAAAAGAAAAAGCCTGTTCCACAGGAGATTTTCGATACAAAAATTGCGGCCTGGCTTTTGCAGCCGGATGCTCGAGGCTATGAATTTGAGAAGATTTGGAATATCGAATTTGACCAGTCATTTACGGGAATTCCCGAAGATATGATGCGGCTGAAAGATGCTCTTTGGGAGAAGATAAAATCCGCCAATTTGATCAAAGTATTTGAGGACATTGAGATGCCGTTGTTACCGGTCATTGCGCGGATGGAGCTCTATGGGATTAGTGTTGATCTGGCGGGAGTCAAGAAATTACTAACCAAAACCACCAAAGAAATTGAGCGGCTCGAAAAAGAAATATATAAGCTAGCCGGTACAGAGTTTAATATTAATTCGCCCGCTCAAATGAGTGAAATTCTTTTTGAGCGACTAGGTATTGCAGTGGTTGGCGGTAAGGGGAAGATTAAGCGCACGGGTGGGGGAGCGCTTTCTACAGCGGCTGGGGAATTAGATAAAATAATTGACGCTCACCCAATTGTGCCCAAGTTGCTTGAGTACCGAGAGATTTCCAAACTTCTATCAACTTATATTGAGCCATTCCCACACTTAGTAGGCACTGATGGTAAATTGCACACCACCTACAACCAGGCGGGTGCGGGTACGGGGAGGCTGTCTTCGATCAATCCAAATCTTCAAAATATTCCGGTGCGGACCGAATTGGGTATGGAGTTTCGTAAAGCCTTCATTCCGGCCGAAGGATTTTCATTAGTAAAATTCGACTATTCGCAGATTGAATTGCGTCTGGTAGCTCATATCGCCCAAGATGCCAAAATGATGGCTGCGTTTAAGGCGGGGGAAGATATTCATACGCGCACAGCGGCTGAAATTTTCAAAGTGGCTGCCGGTGAGGTAACTAAAGATATGCGACGCCAGGCCAAAGTGCTTAATTTCGGCATTATCTACGGCATGGGGGTGCGAGCCTTTGGAAGGACTGCGGGCGTTGATCAGACGAAGGCCAGAGAGTTTATTGAGGCGTATTTTAAAGAGTTTGCTGGGGTGGCAAAGTACATGGAAGATACCAAGAAATTTGTCCGTAAACATGGCTACGTTGAGACATTGTTTGGACGTCGTCGCCCTCTGCCAGATATCAATTCCAGTATGCCGATGCTACGCGCTCAAGCCGAGCGCATGGCTATCAATCACCCCGCGCAGGGGACTGGGGCTGATCTTGTGAAAATGGCCATGAATGCTGTCGATACGCATATCCAAAAAGAAAAGTGGAGCGATGACGTGCATATGCTTTTGCAGGTGCACGACGAATTAGTATTTGAGATACGCAAAGGTAAAGAAAAAGCCGCCTCAAATGAAATAAAAAAACTCATGGAATCAGTCCATAAGTTTGACGTGCCAATCGTGGTAGACGTCCTGATAGGGGATAACTGGGCTGAGATGGAAAGGCTAGAAAAGTAGACGAAGTAGGGGGGGGTAGATTTTATTGACGGGGAGCTTGGTATGAAGGCTACTTGGGAGGCAAAATTTTCGCTTGAAGGACTGGCGGCCGAAATCCCAAAAGTCGAAGTAACGGTTATGCTATGGAAGAAAAACCCGGCGTCGACATTATGCACTGAACCTGGTATTTCCAGGTTTTTATACTATACTGTGCAATTATGCCGGAGCTACCAGAGGTGGAGACAACAGTTCGAGGATTGCGAAAATATATCGTAGGTAAGACGATTGTTTCGGCTTGGACGGAGAAAAATAAAGTCATCAAAACCCCTGGGAGCACCTGGCTAAAAGTGAAGCGAGCGATTGAAGGCAAGAAAATATCAACGGTGACTCGACGAGCCAAGTATATTGTTGTTAATCTTGGCAAAGAGGGGAGTATATATATCCATCAAAAAATGAGCGGACACTTACTGGTGGGGAAGTGGGCAGAAATCAGAGGGCGGTGGCAGAGCCAGCAGAAGGGCCCTTTGGCGGAGGATTTTAAAAATCAGCATATTCGGATGATGCTCACACTTAATAACGGCAAGCAGGTGGCTTTGTCGGATACACGCCGTTTTGCTACGATTACCTATGTCAGGGATCCGGTTGAGCATGATCATTTGCGTAAACTTGGGCCGGAGCCACTGGATATTTCACTGACCGATTTTTACAAATTATTTGAGAGTAAAAAGGGTAACCTAAAGCCAGTGCTAATGGACCCACGTTTTATTGTAGGTATCGGCAATATCTACGCGGATGAAATCCTATGGCGATCCGGTCTCCACCCGCTATCCAGAGTTGAAAACCTGACAAAGTATGATTACAACACGATTCTTACTAATACAAAGACCGTCTTTGTGAGGGCAATAAAGATGGGAGGATCGAGTGTGGATGATTACCGAACTTCAACGGGGGAGGCGGGAGAGTTTCAGAATCTTTTGAATGCGTATCAGCGAACGGGTGAAAGGTGTGCTAAACGCGACGGGGGGATTATTCAACGAATTATGGTTGGCCAGCGATCAACGCATTTTTGTCCTAAACATCAACGGAGAGTCTAATCTATGCAGCGTTTTAATCTTAAAAAAATAGGAATAGGTGCCGGAATTATTGCCGTTATCGTAGCGGTTGGCTTTCTCGTACATCGGACGTCAAGCTTTGAGATTACCGGGATGGCTAAAATTGCAGGTTCTACCGCATCCCAAGCCCAGGCTGATTGCCTTCATGTGTCACGGCGGCCTATTGCGGTCATGATGGCCGGCGATCCGGTGACGCGACCGTTGGCCGGTATTGGTCAGGCTGATATAGTTTTTGAGATGCCGGTTACGCCAGGCGGAGTGACGCGTATGATGGCAGTCTTCCATTGCCAGACTCCAACATTGATTGGGTCTATTCGTTCTGCGCGTAAAGACTTTATATCGCTTGCCGCTTCGCTAGGTGCGGTTTATGCTCATTGGGGAGGTGAGAAGGATGCCTTAGCCAGTTTAAATGCTGGCATCATTGATAATATCGATGCGTTGAAATATGAGGGTACGACATTTTATCGTAAAGGGAAATTAAAGCCACCGCATAACGGATTTTCCGACCTCAATAAACTTATTGATCGAGCTCAACAGTTACATTATTCCCTTGAATCGACGATGACTGATTACCCACGCACCACAGTTATGCCAGCGCGCAGTATTTCAAATATTGCTGACACTGCTTCGATAGGCTATGTAGCGCCGTATGATGTATTGTGGCGGTATGATGCGCAAGTCCAGAGTTATGTGCGTGTGCGCAATGGCCAACCCGAGATGGATGCGACAACTAATCAGCCTGTTACAGCAGCAACAGTCGCTGTTATGCAGACTATCGCACATCCGCTTAATGAGTTTTACCAGGATGTTGAGGTAGTGGGTCAGGGGCCAGCCACGATATATCAGCAGGGCGTATCAACGAGTGCAGTTTGGAAGAAGTCGACCGCTACCTCAAGGTTGGAATTCGTTGACCAAACAGGAAAAACAATCGAATTTGCTCCCGGAGTAATCTGGATCGAAATCGTTACGCAGTAACGATTTCGAGTTTATAAAGTTTATAAAGTATAAAAGTTCTTAAAGTTTCTACTTTACGGACTTTACGGACTTTACGGACTTTCGACTTTTGATTTATCTTATTTACGGTCCGGATCGATATCGCGTTCGCCATACTACCGACGAGCTCATTTCAGCTTTTCTGAAAAAACATCCGCAAGCTGCCCGAAGTGAAGTCAACGCCAACGACCCGGAGATGCTTAGTGGCATATCGTCGCTTATCCGCGCTGCTTCGCTTTTTGACCCAGCGCGGGTGGTGTATTTTAAAAATGTGAGTCTAGCGGCTAAAGATATTGCCGAAGAACTTAAAGAAGCCAAGATAGGCAAGGATGAACTTCTCTTCGTGGTGCTTGAAGATATGGGTGTGCAGAATGTGGAGGATAAGAAGATCGCCCCATTGTTCCAGATAGCTGACGTACAATCAAAGTTTGTCGGATTTTTACCTCGGCACCAGCTGTTTCAGTGGTTAAAGCGTGAATCTACTGCTCGCGATATCGAAATAACCGGCGAGGCTCTGGAGGAGATAGTCGGACGAGTGGGTGGCGATAGTGCAGCCGCAATGGGGGAGCTACAGAAAATTCAAAACTATGCTACGGCTGTGAGCCGACCGATTCAAGTAACGGATATCCAGGTATTAGTAGCGCCACAGCCAGAACTGAATATCTTTAATTTAGTGGACGCATTGGCTACAAAAAATAAAGCCAGAGCCCTGGAATTGCTTTTTACGCATCTGTCTTCCGACCCGGACGCATATGGTTTACTGCACCCGGTTTTATATCAATTTCGCAATCTTCTGATTGTTCATGATTTAATGCAGAGAAAAATGTCACCCGCTGGTATGGCCAAGTTTGCCGGACTGGCCCCATTTGTTGTTCAGAAAACAATCCAACAGGCCAAGTCGTTTACAGCCGAAGAACTCAAGCGTCTTTACGGCACACTCCTGGCTATGGACATAGGCATGAAAAAAGGTTCACTGAACCTTGAGGATGAACTCTATCGATTTATTTTGAGATAAAAAAATCCCCTTATTGGGGATTTAAAAGTCTTTTGAGGTAACTTCACCTTTGGCGTTAACCGTAAAGACCTTGAGTTTACCCTCTTCAGGGGCTTCCAGAAGTACATTGCGCCCCCAGAGAAATCGGATGTAACTCAAAGTTCTGTCACGCCAAGCAGGATCGAGCTCAAACCCAGTTTCATGGTGGCGCAGGTAGAGTACACCCTGGCTACCATAATTACCACTTTCGACACTAATTTGGGCAATGCCATAGTGAGTCATCGCGCCGAGTAGGAGTGCACGGATTTGTTTGGGTGTATCGTCGGCGATAATAGTGAGTGGTCCACTGGGGTTTTTTTTGAAGCGCTCGTAGATGAAAAGTTCTTGTTGGCGGATGAAGTCTGGTGTAAACAGTGTTTCAACGGCCATACGGTCGCTAAAGGATGAGCGTATTTGGAATATTTTCTCTGTACCCTTGCCGGCGCCAGTGTCCCAACGTGCCTTCAGATAGGGGTCTTCACAAGCTTCGTAGGCAGGGCCGAAGCGTCCTTTATCCCAGGCTTCTTTGACATATTCATATAGTGCCAAGCCTAGCGCATAGGGGTTGATACGGGTCTCCGACTTCTTAACTACGTTACTATTGAAGGTGTTAAATACACCATGCTCTTCTTTAGTGATGAGGCGCTCTTCCCAAAGCCTCCGCATGATACGGGTGTGCCAGTAGGTCGCCCAACCTTCATTGAGGATCTTAGTTCGCCTTTGAACAGCAAGGTGACGAGCTTGATTTCGAATGACCTTGAGCACGTCTTTAGCCCAAGGTTTAAGGGGCTTCGGAGATCGCTGAATAATATACCAGAGAAGATCGTAGGTGGGCTCTGGCGGTGTATGTGTCTCTAACCGCCGGAGATTCTTCTCGATCTCTTCAATCTCCGTAAGCGAAGGAGCTTTTTTGAACTCATCCTCCCGCTGTTTTTTTAGAAGGCGGGCCTGCTCTTGGTCTACCAGTCGCTTTCGTAGGTCTTCTTCGTCAAGCTCATCGGCAAATGGATCAGGATCCTGGTGCCACTGAATTGTCATGGCAGCAGTAATAACACTCTCAACCTCTTTGCCGTATTTGCGTTCGTAGTCGGCAAATCGTTCAGCAGCATAATAAGCTTCTTCGGCAATATCAGTAAAGACTCGTCCGCGTTTTAGATAGTTGCTGCCAAGAAAAAAATCAACGTGCCCGTAGACATGCGCAAGGATAGTGACATTCAGTGCGAACGGATTGGTCTCAACGAGGAAGGCCCGAGGTTTTTCAAAGTTCCAAACTACTTCATAAGGGATGCCAGCACCGAAGTGTTCGTAAATAGTACGGTGACGCTCAAAGTCACGTCCAAAACTCCAGTGCGAGTAGTTAGTCGGAAAATTGTACGCCATGGCTTCAATCATGCGGTGGGAAGATCCAACTTCAAAGGTGACATCAGTGGTGAGAAGCCCTTCCTCCTCTGCAATTTCGCGGATGCGCTCGTCAATTTTTTGGAGACGTACGAGGTCTGTAGAATTCATGGCTTGGTCCACCGATCCTTTCTTAGGAACTCTCGTAAGGCCGGATAAATATGCGTCCGTTCGGTTGCGAGAACTCCGAGGAAGGGCAGATGCTCGTTTTGGATCACGGGCATGCCTTCAGAGACCCGCTCGTTGAGACCGAGGTTATTTTGGAGTGTTATCCAAAGGTGAGATCTGTTTTTTCGCATACCGCCAAAAAACATGCCAGCTGTTCCAACCTCCAAACCAGGTTGAACCTCTCCGTAGCCAATCATATTCACGATGGGCAGTAATTTTTGAATAACCTGAGCGGTTTTTTGGTGGTCACTGTCATCGCCGTCTGAAAAATGCCAGAGATAGATATTCCAAGCATCCGGTGGATAGTCAGATTCAATCAGTGATTGAGCAAGTTCATATCCTGACGAACACTGGGTACCCCCACTTTCACGAGTGTGAAAAAAGGTATTTTCGTCGACAATCTTCGCTTCGTCGGTATGAATGATGAAGCGGATGGCCATGGTAGCGTACTGATGACGAAGAAACTCAACGAGCCAAAACAACAACGAACGAGCTAGGTATTTTTTCATATTGTCCATGGATCCGGACACGTCCATGATGGCGATAAGCACTGCGTTGGATTGTTTTTGGGTCGACTCCTCAAGTTTGAAGAATCGTTTATCTTCCTCCAGGGTAATAGGAAAGGGGACGATGCTATCTGCAGTTTCAGAAATTTTTCCTAGATCATGCGTTAAATCAAGTGCGCCCTTGAGATTCCCTTGTGTTTGTTTGAGTGCCCGGAAGCACACCAGCTCGTCGAGACCCGTTTCTTTTTGCAATCCTCGGAGAAACATCCAGAAGCGCTTTATGCCGGCTTCGGCGGTTTTTCGTCGATTCAAAAGGGGCTGGGGTCCTACCAGGGAAAGACCTTTGATTTTCCAACCTAACTGAATTTCGATTTCTCGAATATTCTTTTCTTTCAAATTAGGGAGCCCCAGATCTTCCAGCATCATCTCAATAAGTTCTTCCATCGGAACTTCTGTTTCTAGTTCATTTTCACCCATCTCATCGCCTTCGCCTGCTTCATCACCGACCTGTCCAGGTCCCTGTCCAACACCAACTTCCTCGTCGGTGTTACGGGGTTTAAAAATGGGAATCCGAAGTCCCTTGATGGGGATTTTTATGGTTCTTTTTCGATCGCCCGTGATGATAGTTTCTTCGCCGATGACTTCCGGAAGGCGATTTCGAATAGTTTCATGGAGTTTTTCGCGATGGCGTTTTGCATCTTTTTTCCCACGTTCGCCGATGGGATCGACAATAATGATCGGCATACACACACTCCGTAGTTGGTAAGGTACTCTGGGCGACAGAGTACCAATTAAAAAACCTCCAGTCAATGGAGGTTTGTATACTACTCTTCGCGGATGAACTTGCGTGCATTCTTGGTGGTTTCCTGTGCGCAGATAGTACAGAAGCCGCTATGCTCGAGTTCGGCGAACATGCTCTTGGCTAGCTGGGATTGTTCACCGGAGAGAACCTTATCAGCAGAAAGAACGATAGTAAGGTTGTCAGCGCTATCGGCCAGCACTTTTTCTTCGCAGGCCTTCAACACCATGGGGTAGGGTTCGTCGGCAGAGCCGTGGTATTCTAGAAACTCACCGCGAAACACCTTAACTGCTTCTTCATCGAGATGAGGAGAGATATGCCGCTCGATGCTTTCCATAAGTCTAGAATCTGGTTCGATTGGGTTACCCAGTTCGTCGGTGGGGGTTTGACTAATGTCGCGGATGTGTTTGCGCTTCTTTCCGCGGTCTTGCTGAACGGCTTCTCGGTATTCTGCGTAAAGCTTACCGACCATCTCACCAGAGGCTCCGCCTAAGAAGGCTTTTTTGACTGCCTTCAAGACAAATCGCTTGTACTCATTGTACACACTCCCACCGTCTGTCTTATCTTCCAGGAGTCCGTGAAATTCAAGAATATTTTGGGGTTCATAACCCATGCGATGATTAAAGACATCTTTGAGCGCGCGAATAACGGATAGGGGAGTGAGGCAGCCACCCTTGTTCTGTACAAGTTTAGTGTTGATGGCCGCCAGGACATCTCGAGGACTGACGCCATGCATGCCGTCATTTTTCACTATATCTTCGGTGTGGCTCTGGCCTTCCTTAAGAAGAGCCCGCTCATCGATGGGATTCATTTCCTTGTCCTTGAGTTCGTTGAGAGCTCTGTCGCCGTTTAGTACCTTTACTTTGTCGAGGCGACTGACACCTAGTCCCGAATCACTTACGCGGGTCATCACTCCGAAGAGTGCAGCAAGCTCCAAAGCTCCGGGAGCAATATGGCACTTCTTCATGGTCGTGAAGTTACTCTCTTCCCTGATGAGTTTATTATAGGTCGCCAGCTCATCCTTGATTCGCACAGGATAGGGAAAGGCAACAGCAAAAACTCGATCGTGGATAGCTTCATTTTTTTGGTCGGCGCTGAATTTTTTGAACTCCACAGGGTTGGTGTGCCCGAGGAGTACCTCGTCAACGGGAATAGGCGGGAAAGAAGCGCCTTGAAGCTTAATCTCTTTTTCTTCAGCAGCACTGATCCATACGTAGAGAAATTCCGGTTTGAGTTTTAACGCCTCACGGAATTCAACCATACCGCGGTTACCCTTTTCCATCTCGCCGCAAAGAGCGTAGGATTCAGGATCATCGGGACCGCCTAGAGATAGTTTTTGAATATCTTCACGGCCGACGAGTTGTCCGATATCCTGCGTTTTTTCATCAGATGGCTCAAATGTTCCGATGCCGCGACCGCCCTGAATTGAGAAGGTAAAGGTTTCTACCGGGTATTCCCACCAGCGTAACGTGCCATCTTCGTCCAGGTATTTGCCGCCTTTGCTTTTTGGCAAGTTGAGCGTATTTCGACACTGCACACAAAGATCGCCCTCAATAGTTACGCCCAAGTGGAGGTGGCCATCGGGAATGGGTTTACTTTGCGCCAAAGCATCTTGGCATTCCTCGCAACTTTCCGGGCGAATGGCTACATGTTCGCGCATATACCGAGGAATTAAATGAAGAGGATCTTCTTGAAGCTTACAGCCCTTAATTTGAAAAACTGGTCTAATAGCATAGCCTTCAAGAAGGCGCTTGAGCGTGGTGGCGAAGGTCGACTTACCACTGGCTGTCGGTCCGTAGAGCAGAAGAATTTGCTTTCCGGTCGATAGGTGTTCCTTACCAGCTTCGAGATACTGCATAACTTTGATGATGGGGACTTCCAGGCCGTATAACTTATCAAACGCCTTGTATCGGATTGCTGGAGTATCAGCAATACTAAACATCAAGCGATCGCGCTCGGAGACTTTCTCGATACCCTTTGCTTCGATAGCTTCCAGAAGCCGTGACGGCGCATTTTGAGCTAGAAGTGGGTCAGCTAAAACAAGAGGAAGATATTCGCGTACCGTAATTGTTTTGCGTCCTGAATGTTTACGCTGTTTACGCTTTTGATCTGAATCAAAGACATCCTGCAATCCAAGAGGATCAGCGGTAGACTGCTTCTCTGTCATAGGTCCTTCTCCTGTGTTCGATTGTGAAAATACTGGTTCTTATAATACAAGAACGTGTTTTAGCGTCAATCTTGTTGGGTTTTTAAAAAGTGGTGCAATCGACATTCTGCCGATGGGGGAGGGGCTTCCCATTTTTAAGACTTCTGGTATGCTCTGCCCATTGGACCTTAACAAGGAGGCGCTGTGGCATCGGAACAGGAGCCCCAAACCGAATGTGCCGTGTTGGTTATCGAGGGCTCTATGGTTTTTCCCGGACAAACCAAGCGTGTTTTTTGGAGCTGTTCTAAACTTATTCCAGAAGGTAAAACATCGCTTGAGGTGTTGGGGCCGTATTTTAAAGAAGGTAGCGAGCTTGCGTGTGCTATCGAGGCTCCGGCTGAAGGCGTTGGAGTTATCACACCCGTAGCCTCCGAGCATCTGCTTTTCTACCAAGACGTAATTCTTTGCAAGATCAACAGCATCACCGAAAAGAAAGACGGACTGCTTGACATAAGCCTTGAGGGTGTAAGCAAAGCGATTGTACTTCGACTTCGCGCCCGATCAAGACGTAATCCGCTCCCGTGTCCCGTAGCGGTGGATGTTATTGAGATGCTACCGTCTCCAGAATCTGAATCCATTGATTACGATACCTTGTATGCGTTTGCTCAACTTCTAAAGACGTATCTCGACTCGCATGAAAATGATATCCCGCGGGAAGACGAGTTGATACTGTATTCGTTGTCGGGTAGAATTTTTAACCTACTTCAAAAATCGTCCAAGGATCTGCTTATATTCGAGACCCAACTACTGGAAGATATCCGATCACAACTGTACAATCTGGCTACTTACTATTGGCGTCTTCCTGAGCCACACGATCTGCAACCGCTGATTGCGGCACGAGATATACGGCAGGAGGTGCGGGCTGCTCTTACCATCTTGAAACACCTTATGGATGTGCCGGACAAAGCTAAAGCGCTTGTACCGACCGAGAAGAGCCAGAAAGAGCGATATGCTGTAGTAAAAACGCTTATCCATCCTGACGGACAACGAGAAATTGAATCTGTTCTTAAGCGTATTACTAATGAGGGTAAATCTCAGGGCATTGAACACCAAACGCTGGAAGCTTGGATTGAATATGTGCTTGATTTGCCCTGGGGCGTACGAACAGACGATAATCAGGATCTGGTGAAAGCCAAGGAAATTCTTGAAACCGAGCACTACGGCCTAGAAAAAGCTAAAAACGAAATCATCAAGTTTCTTGCAGTGCGTAAACAAAATCCCACTGCTAAAGGTAAAATTCTCACATTCATCGGGCCGCCGGGCGTAGGTAAAACTTCGCTGGGCAAGGCTATCGCCAGCGCATTGGGTCGCAAGTTCCAGCGCATCTCGTTGGGTAGCGTATCGGATGAGGCGGTTATTCGTGGACATCGGCGTACCTATATCGGTGCCATGGTTGGCCGTATTATGAAAGCTATTCGCAATGCGGGTAGTGAAAACCCAATCATTATGCTGGACGAGATCGATAAGATTAGGGAGGATCATCGGGGCAATCCACAAGACGCCCTTATGGAAGTGCTTGACCCTGAACAGAACAATGAATTTGAGGATCATTACGTAGGATTCCCGTTTGATTTGAGTAAGGTACTTTTCATTTGTACGGCAAATACCTCTGATACGATTCATCGTCCGCTTAGAAACCGTATGCGTATCATTCGGTTGCCTGGCTATTTTGAGCATGAGAAGCTTGAAATTGTAAAACGCCATCTTCTGCCTCGACAGATGAAGAACACTGGCCTGGAAGGGGTAGTACAAGTACATATTCCTGACGAGACGCTGCAAAAAATTATTACCAACTACAGCCTTGATCCGGGTTTGCGGGATCTTGAACGGGATATGGGGGCCATCTGTGAAGAGATTTCTAAATGGCGGCAAATTGACGGAAACACCGACGCCTCATTTGTGATTACTCCAGACAAATTGGAGGCTATCCTCGATAAACCTCGCAGAAAAGACAAAGCCAACGAGGCTACGCTCGTCGGTGAGGCTATAGGTTTGGCAGTATTTCCTGGCTATGCGGCGGGAGATCTTTTGCCGATACAGTGCGAGATTGTTCCCCGCGAGCAAGGCAAGCAAGTTTCATATACCGGGAGTATGCGGCGTGTCATGAAGGAAAGCGATAAGGTCGCGCTTACGTGTATTCGGGTATTTCTTAAAAAGAGTGCACGCGCTGAATATGCTGAGAAATCTAATATTTTTAAGAAAAATCTGATTCACATTCACGCGCCAAATACCGCAGAACCCAAAGATGGCCCGTCGGCTGGTGTCACGATGTTCGTAGCCGGGTTATCGGCAATTCTCGGGATACCCGTCAAACCGGATATTGCCATGACCGGTGAAATTGACATCAAGTTTCGTGTAACTGCCGTCGGGGGTATTAAGGAAAAGATTCTTGCCGCCGAGCATAACCATATGGCAGAAGTCATGATTCCCAAAGAAAACGAAGATGACCTTAAAGATGTGCCCAATTCAATTAAAGATAAGATTAAGATTCATTTGGTAGGGGACTTGAGGGAAGCGGTTCAAATTGCCTTTGCTGGTCTCGTTAGTACTGATACATCAACTGACGCTGCGGTACTGCCGATCCCCACATTCTAAATGTGGGTTTTTAGTAGTCAAAAATGACATTTTAGTGTATATTTTGCCTTTATGGAGCAATATCTTCACGTAGGGCAGGCCTCGGATTTGGTAAAACCAGGTGATCGGAGACTTTTTCGTTTTTTGGAAATTTTGCCGGGGTTTTTGGCTTGGGCTACGCTGGTACTGATTATTTTTCTTTCATTTTTGACGCCGGTCTTCGTGGCGGTTTTTATTATTCTGTTTGACGTATATTGGCTGCTTAAGGCGGTGTATGTGTCGTTGCACATGCGTTCGACATTTCAGAGAATGCGCCAGAACCTAAAAAAAGACTGGCTTAGTGAATTAGAACCTCTACAATCTTGGCAAGATCTCTATCACCTAGTCATCCTACCTATGGCTACCGAACCACTTGAAGTAGTACGTGAAAGTTTTCGCGGATTGGCAACAATCAAATATCCGTTGGATCGACTGATCGTAGTGTTGGCTATCGAGCAACGAGTAGGGGAGTCAGCTCGACGAGTGGCGGATATGATTAAAGAAGAGTTCGGGGGGCAGTTTTTTAAGTTTTTAATTACCATACATCCCGGCAACCTTGAAGGGGAGATTGTTGGGAAGGGTTCTAATGCGGCTTGGGCGGGCAAGCACGTGCTGAAAGAGATCATCGAACCCCTGGGGTTATCGTATGATCGAGTACTTGTTTCGACTTTTGATATTGATACCGTGGTGCCTGATCAGTTTTTTGCTTGTTTGACCTATTCCTATCTGACGGCTGAAAAACCGCTGCGCTCTTCGTTCCAACCGATTCCTATTTTCTCAAATAATATTTGGGAGGCACCGGCCTTTGCTCGCGTTTTTGCTTTCTCTACGACCTTTTGGCAGATGATTCAGCAGGCTCGACCGGAACGCTTGGTGACCTTCTCATCGCAATCACTATGCTTACAGGCGCTGGTGGATGTGGGATTTTGGCAGACTAATGTCGTATCTGAAGATTCCAGGATTTTTTGGCAGTGTTTATTGCGTTATGATGGGGATTGGCGCACGGTGCCCTTGGTATTTCCGGTATATATGGACGCAAATGTAGCCGGAACCTTCTGGCAGACACTAAAAAACCAATATCGCCAAATTCGCCGTTGGGCTTGGGGGGCGGAGAATAACCCCTACTTCCTGTTTGGGTTTATTAAAAATAAAAAAATGCCGTGGTGGCAGAGATTTCATACGAGTTTATTTATGATTGAAAGTACGCACTCTTTTTCAACCAATTCTATTATTATTTTCTTACTGGGCTGGTTGCCGGTCGTAGTGGGGGGCAGTGTGTTTACGTCTACAATTCTTTCATATAATTTACCGCACATCACGCGTACGATTATGAATATCGCGATGATCGGCTTGGTCTCTTCGGCGATCATTTCAATCAACCTCTTACCGCCCCGACCACCTCGGTACGGCCGCTTCAAATATTTCTGGATGGCGCTTCAGTGGCTTTTATTCCCCATTAACGTCGTCCTCTTCGGTTGTATCCCGGCGCTGGAAGCCCAAACCCGCCTGATGCTAAGCGGGAAGTGGCGTTTAGGTTTCTGGGTCACTCCAAAGTCCAGAACTTCTACTACTCGAAATGAGTGATTTTTTGGAATTCATCTAATCTTTGAGCTAAGAGGGGGTGTTTTTTTAGGGAGGGGTCTTCTTTGAGCATCAATCTCGCTTCCAGGCGGGATTTTTTGATAAGCTCGACGTTGGCTAGAGCGGCCATAGCTAAGTCAGCGAGGCCGGATTGCTTGGTACCGAAGAATTCGCCCGGGCCACGGATGGCCATATCTTTTTCGGCTAGCACAAAACCATCGTCAGATTTTACGAGGGCATTAAGTCGACTGGAAGATCCGGTGTCGCCGGAAGTAAAGAGAAAACAGTAGGATTGATGGCTATCGCGTCCAACGCGGCCGCGAAACTGGTGAAGCTGGGCTAAACCGAAGCGCTCGGCGCTCTCAATCATCATAATGGAGGCATTGGGTACATCCACGCCGACTTCGATGACTGATGTCGAAACTAAGATGTCGTGCCAGCCATTTTTAAATTCATGCATGATCTGCTGTTTGTCCTTGGGTTTCATTTTGCCGTGCAGCATGGCAACCTTCAGGTCGGGAAATATTTCCTTGGATAGGCGTGCATACTCTTCTTCAACTGCTTTTACTTCTGACCAGACCAGTTTTGACTGGGACAGAGGTTTGAACTGACTTCCCGCCCCTGCAGGGCGAGGCCCGCCTCCGTTCTCGGAGGCGGCAATACGTGGGCAAATCACAAAAACTTGGCGACCAGCCTTCACTTGTTTATGAATAAACTCGTAAGAAGCCTTACGATCGAGGGGTGAAACGAGGCGTGTGATAATCGGTTGGCGATTTTTTGGCTTCTCCTTAATAATCGAAATATCCAAATCTCCGAAAATAGTCAGAGCTAGGGTACGAGGAATCGGTGTTGCCGTCATCGATAGGAGGTGGGGGATTACCTCTTCAGACGATCCGCGAACTAAGGCGAAGCGTTGGCTGACGCCGAAGCGATGCTGTTCATCGATTACGACTACAGCGAGCCGGGAGAAACGAACATCTTTTTGGATGACCGCATGGGTGCCAATGACGATACCGACATCCCCAGAGGCAATTTTCTTTTTTAACTCGGGTTTGGTGATGGGAGTACCATTGAGTTGAGCTTCTGATCCAGTCAGCAACCCGACATTAATTGCGCGACCTTTCACCAGTTGTACGATCGTATTGTTGTGCTGAACGGCCAAGACTTCGGTCGGCGCCATGAAGGCGGTCTGATGATTGTGGGCGGCCGCTTGTACGGCGGCAATAAGAGCCACTACGGTTTTACCCGAGCCCACATCGCCTTCCAGCAGGCGATTCATGGGGAAGGGGCGTTGGAGATCCTTGAGAATTTCCCAAGCGGCCACTTTTTGGTCTTGAGTTAAGGTAAAGGGAAGCGTGTCAATAAAACTAACGATGAGATCTTGTTGGAAGGGGAGGGCGGTGGACTTGAGTTGATTCATCTTGCGACGCTCCAAAAGTGCTTTGAGTTGAAAGAGGAGGAGATCATCAAAAGCCAGGCGTTCTTTGGCTTCAGTGGCGTCGTCAGCTTTTTTAGGATAATGGATGGTGCGGACAGCTTCGACCAAATCCATGAAGCCATATTTTTTTAAAAGCGATACAGGTAGGGGGTCGGGTAGTTCTAATTGATCAAGAACGGGTTTGATTAAAAAGCGGAGGTATTTGGAAGTGACGCCTTCGGTTTCCGGATAGATGGGAACCAGACCGGCTGTATGACGCAATTCATGGACGGCTTCACCGCCGCTATCCGTGGTGATTTTTTCGTAGGTTGGACTGGCTAAGTAGGTGCCGTAGCGTTTATTTTCCGTAACTTTGCCAGCAAGGCTAACCATGGAGCCTTCAATCAAAGAATTTTCGACGTAGGGCTGATTGAACCAGACGGCCTTGATGGCGCCGGATTGATCTTGAATAATGGCGTCAGTGATGGTCAGGCCGAAGCGGCTAGATCCGCCAAAACGTCGTCCGGCTGAAAAAATTCGCCTGGTTGAGATTTTAACCACTTCGCCTTGAATATTTACTTTTTCGCCAGGCTGGATGGAGTCGATCGGCGTAACGGCGGAGTAATCTTCATAACGAACCGGTAGATGCCAAAGGAGATCGCGGACAGTTGCAATACCCAAGCGTTTGAGGCGGGCAAGATTGCGTGTGCCGACATGCGCGAGTTTTTCGACTGGTGAAGATAAGAGGGTCTCTCCAGATGAGGGAGTATCCGTCATTGGCCATAAAATACCATATTGAAGAGAAAATAGAAATAGAAGGCAGTGGGCAGATGACAGCAATGAGTAAGTAAAATCCCTGATTTTATCAGGGATTGGGGGCTTTGGAGAGAGAGCAAGCTAGACAGAGAAGCTTATGAGGTGACTGGGGATCGGTAAGGTCGAGGACAACATTCAGGCGAGATACATTAGGTTGAAATTCCTGACCGCAACTGGCGCAGGCGATTGCGTCGTTAGTGTGCTCGTTGAGACAAATGTACGGGAGTCCAACAATAGGCATGGCGTGTCGAGTGACAGCTTTACAGGGCGGGCACCACTGGAGTTTGAGTACGTCCATTAGTTCGCCTTCTTTTTGTAGAACTTCATGCCGATAGCGTACGTTGAATCTTCGGGTTTGTATACTTGGTATCCGGCTGCTAGCGATTTAAAATCCTGACAATACTTGGTTGCAAAATATAGACAGGTCATTCCGTCGTCGCCTTCGGCCTTGCCGAGCAGCTCGTAGCTTGGCAAATCAGCATCGGATAGTCGATATATACGCTTTTCTCCATCCGCGTAGATTATCTCTACGCAACTTCTACCAGCTTCATCGGCGCGTTCTTCGTTGAAGAGTAAGTTTTTTTCGGGCATTACTTTGCTTTCCGAAAGGGGCTGGGTAGTGCCTGGCGGCAGATGTGACAGAGAATTGTCGCACCAAGAGCTTTAGCTATCTCGTTCATGCTCATACCGGCGAAAGTTTTACCAACCGGTAAGTTTCTCCCGCAGTTCGAACATACATTTGGCTCTGTGAAATGCGTTGTCGAGCATATAAAGGGAACTCCGGCAAAAGGTATGGTATGTTCGGTCTCTTTCTTACAGAACTCACAGTGTCTTAGGATAACTTTGGCCGCCTTTTCATCCATGAGTCAGCTCCCATTGTTGTGAAAGTGCTCGGATATGATAGCACATCTTTCGAAAAACACCAACCTAATATCTGAGAATCTTTATTTCTTCAGGCGTTAGTTTCTTAAGTATTTGTTCTCGTTCTTTTTTTCGCTTTCGCTTAGCTTCTTCTTGGGCAAGTAACCTTTTAGCTTCCTCCTCTTTTTTGGCTTTTTTTCGTGCTTTAATTTTCCGTTCTTCGATTAGCCATTTAATGAGCTTGCCATCTTTCACTGTTACTAACAACGGCATTTGTGAATTTTTTTCTAGTAACGAACACAAGTCAAATAAGAACCCCTTTAGTTTATCTATTTCGGAGTGGAGACGCTTGTTGGCCGATTCTTTGTTGACTCGCTCTATTTCTCCTATCGACCACATTGTAGTCTCCTTTTTCTAATAATTGTTTGTAGCCGTTGTCTTTGTAAGGCGAGTCTAGATACGCGAGTACTTCTTTTAATCAGAAGATGTCTACGAGCTGTGGTCGTTTGTGTCATCTTTTCTCCTTTCGAGAAAAGAAAACACCCCTAAGGGTGTTTTCTGATGAGTTTTACAACAAAAGATTATCTGCCCGTGCGGGTTGGATGGAGCACCTTATCTCGTAGAGGCAGATAGGTTGCTGGAGCGTCGTAGGGCCAATTCCCTTGTCCTCCAAAGCTTTATGCAAAGGAGGAACTCGGCTCACTCTTGATAATATTCTGTTGTAAAGGTACGACAGGAGTAATGTAGCAAATATGGTATCGATATGCAAGCTACTGAACTAATTCAGCTTTGATCGCGAGGCGTTTGTAATCAGTGCCCACTGGCCAGCAGGAAAGTAAAATGATACTTGGTTTGTTGCTTTGCTCGAGTTGGGCTAGAACCGCCTCATCTTTCGTGAAGGGATTAAACACGAGGGATTGGGTCATTTGAAAAGTGAGAGTACGGCCGTCGGAGTAGCGGACTTGGAAACGGTCGCCGGGGGCTAATTTAATTAAAAGTGCGAAGACTGATCCGTAGTTGCCGCGATACCAAGGATAGGCAGAACTATGGCCGAGAATAACCGCAGTACCACGTTCGCCAGGTTTGGGAGTAATCGAGTAATGCACCACACCCTGCTCAAGATTGTCGAAGATAGTTTTATTTTTCGCGGGTACATTAAAAACAATCGGCGCTTCTACGCGAATTTTATCGATGATGAGCGTGGCTTGATCGGGTAGGGGTTTGTCGAGCAGATTAGCTGATACGGGCAATGGCGTGATTTTGTCGGGGCTATAGAGCGTATTAGGGTTAAAAATATATTCTAAGTCAGCGGCAACAAATCTGCCATTTAACGTGAAAACAGAAACCGCAAAAGCTCCTAGAAAAATTATGATGAAGCGAAAATAAAGATTTGAAGTGATATGATGAAATCTCATAAATACTGTACTTAGGATAGGTGAGTTCGCTGAAAAATGCCAGATCCTAGGCGCGGGAGCAGATCTGCGGAGGCGTACTATTGTGGTACGACGACAATGATCTGGGGACCCGCAACAACGGAGCTGGCGGAATTTCAGCGAACTCACAGAATTAATGCGATGCGGGTGAGGATAATAGGGGACAGATAAAGGGCGACCAAGAAGATAACGACATGAACAAGCGTCTTAAGCCAGAGGTGGTGACGCGTGGTTGATCGTATGAGCATGAAGATCGAGATGATTGCCACGATACCGGCGTAGATACTGAAGAGAAGGTTCAGGAATGTCGTAGACTGATAGCCGGGTGGATGGGTGATGACGATGTTTGACTCCGTGGGGGATTCGGTCAGCGGAGGCTCAACATATACTAAATTGAGCGGAGATTCTTTTTTGGGAACCGGAGATGTGATCGCTTCGATAGGGGGTGGGGGTGTGACTACTGATTTTGTAAAAGGCGTTCCAAATAATTGTATCACGACAATGCCTTGTGAGTTTTTGATTGTGACCGGCGCTGTAGCTACGCCGATTTCCTGAAAGCGTGTATCGGCCATGTTGCGACGGTGGGAAGGGGAGTTAGCCCAAGCAGTTACGGTTTCTTTGGCATCGAAAAATCCGATAGCCAGATTTTCACCGGCGTATGAATAGTCGTAGTGATTGGTCGTAATCCAGTGCCATGGATCGACGCCGGTTGGGCTAATGTGGGCAAAATATTGATGAGCAACCATGTCGGCCAATTTATCCTGGGCGGCTTGATCAAGGAGTGCGTTTTCTCTTAACACAGCGATACCCAGATTTTGGCGGAACGCATTTGTTTGGACAATAATGTCGTTTTTGCTAAACAACGGCTGTCCGGTGGCCAAGCCGTAGAGACCAACTAAGGGATAGGCAAATGCAAGTTTGACGATTGCTAAAGCCAGGATATGGGCTACGAAGATTCGATTTTTCCAAATGATGCTCATGGGCTCTATTATCTATTGTACCAAATACGGCCCCGTGGGCCGTATTGGAGGTTTCTTATTTGATGAATCGAGCGAAGTTTAGGCGGTCGGCGTCAGATCCATGTCGGGAGATCGAGGCGAAAGCCTCGCGTTTACGGAAGGTGCCGGTAGTCGTGTAATACATGTATCCGTAGGTCACGAGTAAGCTTAAGAAGATTGCCAGCATGATACTGTCGACTGGACCGGTTGAGACACCCGAAACTTTTTTGATGGTTGAAGTACCCAAGACTTGCCCTAAGACGACGGGTAATTGAGCGCTTACCATTGGCACATTATCGGCTTTGGCTTGAGCAGTATTGGTGACCGAATTTGCACCAGAAGGGAATATGGTCAAAGAATCAACCCGAGCGCTAAACTTAACGATTGCCTCCTGGTTTGGATTTAATGTTCCAATATTTACTCCGCCAGCTACGATACCGTCGGCGATAATCGTATTGTTGAGGCTCGTGGTATTGGAGATGTAGGTTAATCCAGCTGGTAGCACATCGGTTACGATGACGTTGGTCGCCGCAGCAGTCGAAAGAGCACGGACGCGGATAACAAATTCAATGGTGTCATTGGCGAAGACGCTGACGCTGGTAAGTTCGCCGGTTTCACCCTTGGTGATGTTGCGGCCAAGTTTTTGAATCGTCAAACCAGTGGTTGTAATAATCGTGTTGGTTTTAGTGACAATAACCTGTGCGCTATCACTTACGGATGGAGCATTGTCAGCCACCGCATTGACGATATTAGTCATGGTTGTCGTACCGCTGATGAATGCAGAATCGACAGCTACCGTTGCGCGGAAGCGGATGGTCTTAGTTTGTCCACTAAACATGGTGCCGATATTTAAGCCACCGGAATTGATGCCATCGCTCTGGGATGATCCATCAACCGTAGTGCTACCACTTACGTAGAAGAGGTTGCTCGGCAGTGAATCAATTGCACGGACATTGTTGACGTTGCTATTGCCATTGGCAGTTACGCGGATGACAAATTCAAGCGTGTCGGTAGGGTTAGCATTTACTGACTCAAGCTCACTAGATCCGTTAGTGATATTGCGGACCTGCTTACTCACACTCATAGATTGAGTCGATGGTGTTGGCGTTGGGGTAGGTGTCGGAGTGGGGGTAGGCGTTGGTGTTTGAGTCTCTATAACATTGCCGTAACAGGTGGCAAATTTGGTGCCGCTTTGAAGGGTAACTACATGAGCGCCTTGGAATGACCAATGCGTTGAAAATGTTGAACTGGTGCCGGTATCAGGAGAGCCATTTGGAGCATTCCACTGATATGAACCGGTACCGCCAATCGCAGCGAAGGTTGCGTTTTCATTAATATGCACGGTTGTTGAAAGTGGGCTACAGATTAGTTGGCCAGTCTCTGGAGTTGGCGTCGGTGTTGGACTCGGAGTCGGAGTGGGTGTTGGGGTAGGAGTGGGTGTGTGTGAAGGAGTCGGTGTTGGCGTCGGTGTATGAGAGGGCGTGGGCGTCGGGGTAGGAGTATGGCTTGGAGTAGGCGTTGGCGTAGGAGAAGGGGTTGGTG
>OBEQ010173375.1_pt1 | contig 35334 bp, 28 predicted proteins | sample 1670901 | NCBI WGS metagenome assembly OBEQ01 (sample SAMEA104232315, study PRJEB22302) | groundwater metagenome | biome: forest; feature: aquifer; material: groundwater | place: USA | collected 2011-08-07 | depth 5.4 m | reverse complement strand
TGGTGCTGGTGCTGGTGCTGGTGCTGGTGCTGGTGCTGGACCACTGGAAACCGAGCCCAACGGAATCGTCGAGATGGGGGCTGGCTTGACAAAGGGGGCGGCCTGGTCGGTTGCGGCACGCGCGATGTCATCTCCTCCCGGGTAGTCTTGTTGAGACTGCAGTTGCTGTGCGGTTAGACCGAACGGGTTGTAGACGGTAGTCTGGATCGGCTTTGCATTCGGATCGTTTGTCGTGGGCTGGACGATGTCCTGGTGTGTGCCCGGGCTGGTGTCCATGTTCCACAAGTTGTTCCAGCCCTCCTCGGTCGGCCCCTTGTAGCCGCTCGGCTGTGTCGGGTTGTTCAGATTCATGTTGTAGGTGTCCTGGCCGCCTTTGCCGTCGTAGTTGCTCGCCGGGCCGGCACCGAGCGGCGTCGACTGGCCTTCCTGCAATGCACTGAGGTCCGGAGGTGGATTGCCGCCATATGTGACCTTGTATCGGGCGGCACCACCGGGAGCGAAGTACTCTTGCACGGTCATCACATTCCCCGTCTGCATGTCGATGATCTTCAGGTCCTGCCCCTCGTGTCGTGCGACCAAGTAGTCGCCCATGACGTTCACAACGTTGGGCTCGTTTTCGGAGCCTGTGTCCTTGATGACGTTGTTCGAGTCCCCGCCCCAAAGCGTGTCCGACTGCTTGCCGCCATTCAGCACGTCATGTCCGTCACCTGAGTAAACGGTGTTCTTGCCGTCGCCCGTTTCGATGTACGTGTTGCCGGGATTGCTTGCCGGGTCGGGCAAATTCGCCGGGTTGGGTACGCTCAGAGGGTCCGGTGCCGGGGCATTGGTATTGGGTTGCGGGGGCGAAGGCTGTTGCGGAACCAGCGTGTCGCCAAGAAGGCCGCGATTCTTGCTCCCCTGCACGAGCAGGTTGCCACCGTCACCTGCATTCACAGTGTCGGACCCGCTGGTCCCGATGATGGTGTCGTCGCCCGAACCGCCGTAGATGGTGTCATCGCCCCCGCCGCCCGACAGCCAGTTGCCGTTTTCGTTGCCGGTGATCGTCTCGTTCCCCTTGCTGCCGATGACGTTGTTGAAGTTCTGCACGTTGCCCGCCGGAGTCCCATCGGAGCCCAGGACCTGCCCCTTCACCAAGTCGATCTGGCGACCGTCGGGCCCATCCTCGGAAAGTTTCACGGTGTTACCAGCGCCCGGGGTCTCGACGCTGGCGTTGTCGTTGGGATGCACGACGACAGTGTTGTTGTTGCCATAGACCTTCACCTCGTCGCCGAGGCCGCCCCATTGCGTGGCTGGTTTGGTGCCGCCGCCGTCTATGTAGTTGCCACCCTCCCAGCTGCCGGTCAGTTTGTTTCTCTCTTGTCCGGCAACCGTGTTCTGGAACCTGTGCGCATGACCGATGACGTTCCCGTCCGCGTCGGTGACCTCACCGCTCTGCATGTCGAAGTTCAGGTCTGCGCCTTCGAGCTTGTTGGACCCGATGTCCCACGGAGACCCGGCCCCGCTCTGCGGCGAGCCCTCGTAGCGTCTGAGCACGACGGTGTTGTTCGTTCCCGCTCCTTCGACCCGCACTTCGTCGCGCGGGTGGAAGACAACGACGTTGTCGCTGTCATAGACCGTCACCGAATCACCGGTCCCGCCCCATTTGCCCGCCCACTCGCTGCCACCGCCATCAATGTAGTTGCCCCCATCGCGGCTCCCCTTGATGTTGTTGCCCTCCTGTCCCGCAACAGCGTTCTGGAAGTTCCGCGCATGACCGACGACTCTGCCCCAGGCGTCCGTGACGTCGCCGCTCTCCATGTCGAAGTTCAGCACCACGCCTTCCTTGCCGCCAAACTCTTTGAGAAAGTCGTTCCCGCGTGAGATCCCCTCTCCGACCTCTTGCGGGGTACCGGCGCCTGGCATGAGGGATACGGTGTTGTTCGTGCCCAAGCCGTCGGTCGTGAGTTCGTCCTGTGGATGGAAGAACGCGTTGTTGTTGCTTCCAAAGACCGAGACCCGATCGCCCGCCTTGTCGTTCCGGATCGACCACAGGCTCCCGCCTCCGTCGACGATACTTCCCCCGTCGACACTGCCCTCGATCTCTTCGAGGTTGTTTTCGTTGCCGATCAGGTGCTTGATGTCCTTGATCTTGCCGATGCGGACTTCACGACTCTGCGGGTTCCAACCTTCGGGTGCGTACCCCGGATCCCACTTGCCGCCGCCGACGCCGTCACTTTCGCCATCGGAGGCCATGTAGACGTTGCCCCACTTGTCGACCCGGTAGACAGGCTTGCCCTCTGGAGTGTCGAAGTTCATCGACCCGTTGGGCTCCCATTCGGTCAGGTTCGCATCGGGCAGGATCAGCGTGTTGTTTCCGGCACCGCCATAGGCCTGGAACAGGTCGTGCGAATTTGCTTCCTTCCATCGCCAAGGCCGGAAACTGAAGGTGTCGTTGTCGCCCTCGCCGTAGCCCCGGTCGCCCGGGCTCAAGCGCATGTAGTCGTCGCCGGCCCCACCATGAAACACATCGGCCCCACCGCTGTGTTCAAGGTCTTGCAACCGGCGATCCTTGTCGATTCCGGGATGCCAGTCGTCGCCCGGCCCGTCGAAGATGTCGTTCCTGTTGCCGCCCCAGAACTGCTTGCGTCCGTCTCGTACGACAAAGAAGTTGGGGTGGTTCTGAGTACCGTATCCGGTGTCGTGGCCGCCGCCGGTGTCGAAGTAGGCCCAGGCATCGGGGCCGGCTTGTCCCTCCATACCATAGCTGTTGTTGGTGGTCACGACGTCGCCGCTCCACTTCGGGTCGTCGTTTTCGCCCGGCCGTCCACGGTTCCCGACGTAGCCCCAACTCGTCCCGTCACCGTCGTCCCTGAAGTCGAAGTAGTCGTTGCGCGATTCAAGGACCGGAACCTTGTCGCCTCCCCATGGGTCGTGGTAGCCCGACACGTATTGAGCGGGTTTGCTCGTTCTGTCTTCTGAATTGCTTTCGGACCACGCCGTGCCCTTGCTGAAGGTCACGGTCCCGATGTTGCCGGGCCTGCCGTCCACATAGGAGTCTCGGAGAAACCGGCCTGCGTTCTTCCAGGTTTCCTTGTCGAATTCGACCTGACCTTTGCCTTCGATGTAGCGCGTTTGGACGTCATATGAAGGCGAAGCACCCCAGAACGAGTCCCACCCCGTTTCGAGCCGCTCGCCCGCCGTGAGATGTGCATACTTGTCGATCTCGTCGGTGGTCTTTACCGCGTTGTAGATCTGGCCACCGACCAGCAACCCGCCACCGAGCACGAGCCCCAGCGGGCCGGCGAGCGCGGCCAATTCGCCGCCGGCCGCAAACATGCCGGCAGCGCCCAAGCCGACGCCGGCGTTGGCGATGTTGATTCCGCCATTGACTCTGAAGCGCTCCTGAAGATTGGGGTCGGTCGCGTCGCTCGCATTCTTCAAGTTTTCGACCGCGCTGACGATGTCCACCGGTGTGAGCGCAACACTCCCGATCGCTCCGCCAAAGCGCGAGACCACCTGGCCCAGGCGACCCAGCGTGCTGCCGGGCATGAACTTGCCGAGCGCTTGGCCTCCGTACTCAAGACCGTATTGGCCGATTTCCACGCCTGGAATCATCACCAACTGGGCAATGGCGAGGTCACGCTGGCGCTGCAGACCGGCCCGCTGTTCCAGCGAGAGATCCTGGCCGTACAAGCGGTCGATCTGGTCCAGTGAGTTGATTGCACCAGCGAGACCAAGCGCCTGCATCCCGCGGCCGGCCACGCGCCAACCCGCTCCCTGCCCGAAGGTCGGATGCCAGGGCTGCACGGGTGCATCGGGCTTGCCCTTCGCGGTCGACCGAGCGAAGGCCTCGGGATCGAGCAGGCGATCCCGGGCACCGGCAAGCTGATCGTAGACCTGCCTCGCCTCGAGCTCCCGGCCAGGATTCTTGTCCGGATGGAATACCAACGCCTGGCGCCTGTACGCACGGCGGATGTCGTCCGGCGAGGCATCGGGCGGCACTCCGAGCAAGAGTCGATCGCCATCCAGCCCGTCGCCCACTGGCATCAGGTTGCCCAGGGGGCCTGGCGGCGGCGTCGCGCCGGACGTGGGGCGGCCTTCGCCCTCCGGGTGGAGCGGGCTGGGCGCCGACGTCCCGCCGGTCTCGTTGACTCGAGGAGCACTCAGCCTGCGGAACTGCTCGGGCCCGCCATGCGACATCATGTCGCTCAAGGCCTGGAAGTCCATCGGCCTGACCGGGGTCGTCAGGTCGATCCCGGTCACACGCATCCTCGGACGCGAATCGGCCGCTTCGGAGCTCGGATAGCTGAAGGTCAGCGTGCCCTTGTCGTAGTTGAACGTGTGCGCGGCGGAGCTGTCGTATTTCAATACGCTGAAGTGAGCGTCGGCGCTCGTTTGGTAGCCCAGAGTGCCTGAGGTGCCGATGCGAGTGACGCGGAAGTTTTCCGGGTTTCCGGCTTCTTCCCGCACGAGCTCCTCGAGCTCCAGGTTCGTAAGTCTGGCGCCGCGGGCCAGCATCAAGTCCTGGAGGTGCTTCAGCGCCGCGGGCTTCATCTCCAAGTCGAAGCTCAGTGGTGTGCCGGTGCTGGCGAGCTTGTTCAGCAAAGGCTTGGCTTCGGGCAGCGCCTGCAACAAGTCGGACAGCTGAACCGCCCTCTGCAATTCGCCGGCGGTGTCGGGACCCCCACCGCCGGCGAGCCACTTGCGGATTGCCCCGTCTTGTATCCGCACCGATGAACGAATCGAGCGAAGCCTTCCCTCGCCATCGAATTCCGGTTGCATCCCGCCATCGGCGAGCGACTTGCTCCAGAGATCCTTGCTGAACTTTAGCCAGTGCGGAAAGAAGAGCCGGTGCTGGTTCTCGCCGGCCCCGCCCATCGGAATGGAGCCCCGCGTTTCGAGATAGCTGTCAAAGGTGAGCTTGGCTTTCGAGTCGACCTGCTTCTGATTTACCTGGCTGCGCGAACCACCGGGTCCGACCTGGTTCGATTGCTGTTGCGCCCAACTTTTCTCATACTTCAAGGAAGCGTCGGCGAGTACGAGCAGCGCCCCGATGGTCTGCCCCTGGGGCCCGCCGGGTCCGTATGTAGCGTTCGCGCCGACTTCCCCCTGAAGCGCCGCGCTACCCCGCAATACAGACTCCGTTGACCGCGTGTTCGTCGCGCCGTTGGACCCGTCCATCAGGTCAAACGGCGAAAGCTCGCCGTGCAGTAGCCGGCCCAGCGTTTCTTGCAACTTGCCGCGGTCGTCTTGCCTGATCGTGAAGTTGGCCAGGTTTTCGACACGTCTGCTCGTGGTGACACCGGCGGTTCCTACCCCGACTGCATAGGCGCCTGCCGAGGCTTTGTCGATGCCGAGTCTGTACCTATATCCCGCCACCCCCCGCACGCCGCCATAGCCTTCGACCGCAGTCCACTTGCCGATCCCGATGTTGACGCCGCCGTCGGTGGTCTTGGCAAAAGTGAATCGGTATCCACGCTCGCCCGTGAGGCTGCCCACAGGCCCCAGCTGGAATGGACTCACGGTCACGCCGAGCTCGGCGCTTCTCCCCAAGGGGTAGAAGACTTGTCGCATCTTTTTCAGATCAGCGCCGCCTCCGGTCACCGTCTCGAAGCCGATGCTCTGTCCTGGAATCAGGCCGGCAATGCGCTGCACTGCAGCGTCCCTGGCATCGCCCGCAACGAATCCTTGTCCGCTCAGGATGCGGCCCATCTTGTGGTTCGGATCGGAGGCCGCCGCGCTCAGATAGCCATAGGCTTCGAGAACTCGCTGAGCCCGGTCGAGGCTCTGGAAGTTCGCCCGATAGAGGCTGCTGATCTTGTTGTGGTCTCCGCCGTCGACATCCTTCAAGCGGTCGCCCAAGTCGGCTGGGTCGATCAGGCCTTGCCGCATGTCACTGTCGGCCTCGACCAGCACGGCGTGGTCGTTGGCCATCTTGCCGGTGAGCACGCCGAACTTGTTCTTCAGCAGTCCCCCGGGATTCAGCGGTGAGTCCGAGCGCTCGCGCGCTGCGGTTCGATCTGCTTCGGCGGACAGGAAAACGTTCTTGTCGACCATCGCCTTCAAGCGTTGTGCCAACCTGTCCCTCGGGCCGAACAATTCCTCGCGCACCGTCGCGAGACGCATCAGCGCGTTGTCACTCGATTTCGCGCGCTCAGCGGATGCGCCGACCGACTTGTAAATCGGGTTGTCGCGAAACGCGGGATCGGGATTGCCGGTGGCATCGACGAGACCGATGGCGCTTTCCAGTTGACTCAGTACCTCGCCGGTGTTGCCGTTCACGCGGTCGGCAATTTGCTGCATGCCCTGGCGGAACGGGTGGCCGGACTCCATGCCGCCGAACAGCTCGGGTAAGCGCTTGCCGGGCCCGCTCTGGAGCCGGTCCCAGTTGCGCTGCGTTTCGCCGCGCAACACTGCGGGCATGTTCGAGAACTCGGCCCACGTCCGCTGAACGGGTTGATGGGCACGCAGGTATTGCACGCTGCGATCGGTCAGGCTCTCGTCGGGGCGGTCACGGTGCAGGAAGTCTGGCTTCCACCGAGGCGCCTTGCCGACTTTGGATAGCGCTTCGTAGAACTGCGCATTCCTGGATCGTCCGTGCGCGTCCGTCGGTACCCACTGCTGAGATCCATCGCCCTGGTTTTCGATCTGAAGCAAGTGCTGCCGGTTGTCGATGCCGCCCACCGCGCCATCGGGCAGGGTGCGCAGTCCGTCGAGCCGTGCATCCGGCCCCATGCCCTGCAAGCGAGGATCGACGTCGACCGATGTCCACTTCCACGGCGACCCCGGCGCCACGCCACGCTCGCCTTTGACCACTTGCCCGTTCGAGTCCATGGTCCACAAGCTGCCATCGTTGCCGAAGGCGACCGACTCGATGGGCGCGCCATCGGTGGACATGCCGCTGACGGTTCGTGGGGCTGGGGTCTGCCGCCCGCCCATGTCGGCTGCGTCGAGCAGGAACACGTGGCCGCCTTCGCCGATGTATGCCACCGATCCCAGGGGCGAAACCGCGAAGTCTCGTGTGCCCGGTGGCAAGCGAAGCGCGTCAGACATCGCGAACTCGCCGTCGCTGCCCAAATTCATCAGGCGGCCTTGCTGGTCCAACGCGTGCACGGCGTGGTCCGCGCCGAGCCTCAGGCTTTGAACCCCATCGATCGGCGTTGCGCCCCACTCGCCGAACGCAGGATCCCACCGGTAAACCGTGCCATCGGCGATGGCGAAGCCCTGTCCGTCCGGTGCGGCGACGGGATCCTTGATCAAGCGAGCCGGAGGGGACGCCGAAACCAACGATCTCGGCTCCGGCGCCATGTCGAAGTTCGGCCCACCGTCGTCACCCAGGAGCATCTCGCCGCTGATCTGCACGTGCGGTTTCTGTACCACGGCGTCGGCGGCCGGGTAGCTCACCTCGATCAGCGCGGCGTCGCTGTCGAGCTTGTTCTCTGCCTTGCTGCTGTAGCGCAGCGCGCTGTAGCCTGTGCTTGCCGATGTCTCGTAGCCCTGGCTGTTGCGCACCTGCACTTGCGAGATGCGCAGGTTGTCCGGCGTCTGCAACAGCCCGGCGATGTGCTTCTCGAACGCGGTTTGGTCGTATGCGCCACCCGCCTCCACATGCGCCTGCAACTGCGCCAACGCCTGCGGCGTGAGCTCGAGCCGGGTGGTCACCGGTGCTTCGGACTGGCGCAGCTTGTCGATCGACGGCCGCAACTCGGGGTTCGTGCGCAGCAGTGTCGTGAGCTGCGGAATGTTGCGCTCGGTGAACGAGTGAGCCTTGTTCTTGAATGTCTCTGCCCGCGCCAACAGCTTGTGGATCGGCGCACTGGTGGTCGTCAGGTCCATGGTGACGCCGGTGATGCGGCCGGCACGGTCGAGATTCACGACGTAGCCGTCGCTGGCCAACTGGCGGCCCCACAAATCTTTCTGAACAACCGCGATGTACACCGGGAGCTTGTCTTGCTTGGCGTACATGCCATCCGACCATTGGTGCTGCAGTTCATTGACATCGATCGCGCGCGCCCCGACGTTGGCGTTCCATCCATCGACGCGGCGGCTGGAAGAGCCCTGCGTGCCGGTCGTGTTCGACCTGCCCCACTGGTAGCCGTAGTTGCTGTACACCTGGGCAACCGCTCCGCCGACCGCCTTCAACGCGTTGTGGTCGTCCACGCCGGCGATGGCCACGCCGGCGGCCAGCACGTGCGCATTGAGTGCCGCCTTGAGCTCTGCAATGGAGGCACGCGTGTTGTTCGCGTTGTCCGCTTGGGCCAGCAGGTCATAGGGAGACATGCTGCCGGTCAGCACGCCGCGCAAGACGCGTTCCACCTTGCCGCTGTCGTCCTGCTTGAAGTCGAAGCTCGAGCCGTTTGTCACCTTGCCACCGAAGCCCAACTCCGGGATCACCTCGGCGCCGACGTAGCCGACGCCGGTGAGTTTGACCGGCAGGGACTTGGGCAGGCTGCCTACGCCCCCGGCGCCCCACATCAGCTTGACCGAGATCGGCCTGGCGTCGAAGTCCGTGGCCTTGCCGAACGACAGGTTCATGCCATCGTCGGTCTTGCGGATGATGAGTTCGCGGGACCTCCCTGCGGAGACCGACGGCTGCGGCTGCAGGTTGGGGATCGGGTTGAATGGAATGTTGAACGCGCCACCGAGCGCCATGCCCTTGTGGTAGCGATCGCCGGTCTCGAACACATGGCCCTGGCCGTCGCCGTCGGCGCCCCACCGTGTGCTGGAGGCGAGCCGCATCGAACGTCCTGGCTTCAGGTCGTTGAACATGCGCACATAGATGTCGGCCAGGCCCGCCTGGTCCACGTGGTCCGGGGCGCCACGCGGAATGCGCTGCATGTTGCCTTGCATGCCGAGGGACCGCCGCAACTTGTGTCCGGGGGTGGTGAGCCCGGCAACGACATGGTCGTACATCCCGAGAAACTGACGCGCACGATCCAGGTTGGGGTAACCCGCTTCGTACCAGAGCGAGATCGCGTTGTTGTCGAGCGAACGCACCCGCCGGTCGATGTCGGTCAATGACCCGCCGCGAGACACGCTCTGCGCGGCATCGACCAGCGCAGCGTGGTCGGCAATGAGTTTCCCGGTCCACACCGAAAGCTTGTTGTCACGCGGCAGATAGACGCCCTTGCCCAACAGGTCACGAAGGCGCCGAGTCATGGCCGCGAAGTCTTCTCCCCCGACGTCGTGAAAGTCCTGCAGCGCGGACCGCACATCGAACAGACGCTGGATCGCGTTGCCGCTCGAACGCACAAATCGCTCTGGCGCGCCGCCCAGCCGGGGTTGCTGCTCGAGCTTGTTCAACACAGCAGCAGTGTTGCGATCCACGGCGGGCACGAGCGTTTGATTGATCGCGTGAACCGTCCCGGCATCACGCGGCAGCATTCGGCCCGACTGGGACAAGCGTTTGCCATCGAGTCGATTCCAGTCGCGACTCAGGTCGCCGTCGAGTTCTCGGCGGAGATCGGCAAAAGTCCCCTGCGTGTTCCGAGGCCGATAGTGGCTGGTCCCGAAATCGCGAATGCGCTGCCCGGCATCCTCGCCGGGGTATTGCGGGTAGAGCGAACGAGGCATATACCAGGGCTTGGCCTCGGCCATGGGGTTGCGCGAATGGATAGGAAACGGCGCGGCGATGCCGCCGATCTGCCATGCCTTGGGGTTGGGGCTGAACTGGCCGTAGAGCTGTTCGGCATAGCTCGCGCGCGGGATCGACGGACCGCCGGGCAAGGGACTCCAGCGGCCGCCGGCATCCAGCACCAGCCGATGGCCGAGGCGGTCCTCGCCCAGCACACTGCCGTCGCGATAGGTCTGCAGTCGCACGATCGCGTTGCCCTCGGTTCCACCGAGGCCTTCCATCGTGGCAGTCGGCACTGGACGCCACGACCAGTCCTGCCCGCTGCGGCTGGCCTGCCACAAGGTGCCGCTCTCGCCCAGCATCCACAAGCGGCCAGCCTTGTCGAAGCTCAGCGACCGAGGCGGGTCGATCTCACGTCCGGCCGGCTGCGCAAGTGTCAGCGGCTGGCCTTCAAGCGCGAGCTGCGTGCGATCGATGAATTCGAGCGTCCGGTTGTTGCCGTCGTCGCGCAAGATCGCCACCGCCCCCCCCGGCGAGACGGCGAAGTCGCGGCTCCCCGGCGGCAACTGCAACACGCGCCCGCTTCGTTCGCCTTGTTTGCCCAGCTCCGCAAGGCGGCCCTCGCCGTCGAGCGCATAGACCCGGTCGTCGGCACCGAGCTTGAGCTGCCGAATGTTTCGCGTGGCGCTCGGCTGCCAGCGCCTGTTCACCGAATCCCAGACGTGCACCTCGTGGTCGACCAGCTTGTAGCCCCTGCCATCGACTGTCTCGACATTCTGGTCTTCGGGCCGGCTGCCCGTGGGCCTGCTTCGCAGGTCGGTCGGAGCGCCGATCGTCAGTGCGGGCTCGGCACTGTCGATGCGGCTGACCGGCGGCCGCTTGCTGTTCAGCCGCAACGCCTCAAGGATCCTCGATGCCGAACCGAAGCGCGGCATGCCGTCGCGGCTCGGCCCGTCGCGCAGGCGCTCGTCGAGCTCCTCGTCGCCGAACGGAAGCGGCGGGGCAGGAGAACCGTGGGTCGATTGAACGTCGTGTGCCATGTTCGTCGCTCCGAAGTGGCTGCCGGATCAGTTCCAGGAAGGCAACTTCCCGGTGTTCATCGAGCCCTCGATGGCGCTCACGTAGTCCTGCGATTCCGGGATCTGAGTCCAGTCAGCGCCGGGTCCCTGGTTGTAGGCACCCAGCGCATCGGCGCTATTGCCCGTGCGCTCCAGTTGTTGGGCCAGGTACTTCGTGCCGATGTCGATGTTGAAAGCAGGGTCCGTCTTCAGGCGTTCACTCAGACGAACTGCGTCTTCCCCACCTTCGAGCATCTGCGCCGCGGTGGACGGCTTGACCTGCATCAGGCCGCAGGCACCGGCATCCGACACGGCCTGCGGATTGCCTTGCGACTCCTTCGCGATGACGCTCTTCACCAGATTCGGGTCGACGCCGTGGCGATGCGCGGCGGCGTCGATCAGGTCGTCGTAGCGGCCGCCTGCGGGCCCCTGCATGGGCGGCCCAGCAGGGGATTGTGTCTGGGCCGGTTCACCGATCGGTGCGGAATCCTGCGCGGCCCGGGAGCCCTGCCCCGGAGGACTCACGCCCATGGCGTCGAGCGTCTTGCGGATGATGTCCAGCTCGGCTTCGAAGTGCTGCCGCATGGCAGGATCCCGAGCTTCGTTGGCGCGTTGCAGCCGGTCCTGGTAGACGTCGAGCCATGCCTGGACGTTCGGGTCGGTGCCCTGCGGTGCACCGTCCGCGGGTACCGGGTCCGCCGGCGCGGTGTCGGCCGGCAAAGCGTCGACCGGGGCGCTGTCAGCCGGCAAAGCATCCACCGCTCCGGTGTCCGCGGGTGCGGCGTCCACCGGGTTGGTTTCCTGCGGTGCGCTGATCACCTGCCCGGCGTCCGGCTGCGTGCCGGCGAAGGGCTGATTTCCGGCCCCGGGCTCCGGCACGGCCTGAGACGGCCCGCCCGGGCCAGCGCTCGGAGGCAACGGGACCAGGATGTTCTGATGGATACCCTGCGCTTCCAGGCGAGCCCGCAAGGCATCCATCTTCTGGTCGGACGCGGGGATCTTGCAAATGGACTGACCCGGCGCAAGGTCGCGATCACCGATGCCAGGCACGGTGACGAGGGGCGAGATCTTCGCTGAATCGATCATCATGAGTCTCCTGTGGGTGGGTTGGTCTGCCGACATCGGCGAGGACTCCATGCTGGCAGCCGCCGCCGCGATGCCACCGCGCCTTTGACAGTCTGTGACCGTGCCGGCCACTCACACGCGGAACAGCCGCCCGACCTCCGCCGCCGTGTCTGCCGGTATGTACTGCCGCTCCTTGGCGCGCATGAACAGCTTGGCCGCCAAGTCATCGTCATGCACGCTGCGAACGCCACGCATGGCCGCCAGCGCCAGCGCCTCGGCTGCCGGCGCGCCCTGCAGCTTGAGCAGCACCACCGGCAGCGGCGCATCGCCGTCCGGCCGGAACTGCAGCGCCACTACCTGGCCGCCGTCGCCATGCAGCACCAGGTGCGCGTAGGCGAGCAGCTCGAGGTCGGGCGCCTCGCCCATGAACTCGGCCGAGACACGCTGGCGGCGCGACTTGGCCGCGGGGTCGCCGTCGGTGTCCTTGTGTTCGCGGCGCGCTTCGTCCTTGGTCATGCGCAGGTCGCGGCGCCACAACGCGCGCTGCAGCAACAGGTCGAACGCAGCCGCCAAGGCGAACAGGGGCAGCACGACGGCCAGCAGAACCCGCCCCATGTGCAGCGCCACGTTCTGCACCGCGCCGAGGTGGGCCAGCGGCAGGTGCGCCAGATCGTCGAGGCTGCGCCGCAGCAGCAGGAACAGCGCTGCGCCGATCAGGCCCAGCATCAATGACGACTTCAGCAGCTCGATCAACTTGCGCCAGCGGAACAGCCTCTTCAGCCCCTCGGTCGGGTTGGCCCGCGACAACTGCGGCTTGACCGGATCCATGCTGATCGAGAAGCCCTTCTGGACCAGCCCGCCGAACAGCGCGAGTGCGCAGGCCAGGCCCATGGTTGCGGCCACCAGGCCGCCGCCCACGCTCAGGTGGCTCGACATCACGTGCAGCCAGCCCGCGCGCCCGCGCGGCGCCGCGTCGAGCGCCAGCTCGAACAGCGCGCCAACGGCATCGACGGCGCTGCGGGCGCCGAGAAACAGCAGCAGCAACAGCCCGCCCAGCACCAGCGCAGCGCCCACCTCGCGGCTGACGGCGAAGTGGCCGCGCTTCTTGGCCTCGTCGATCTTGCGCTGCGACGCAGGCTCGGTCTTCTCGGCGCTGGGCTGCTCTTCAGCCACGCGGCAACACCTGTTGAAGCAGGTCGATCAGGCGCCGGTAGCCGCCGATCGTGAACCAGGCCCGCTCGAGGATGAACGGCAGCGACAGCGCGAGCACCAGGGTGGCGAGCCAGGCTTTGAGCGAGCGCGTGAGGTCGAACACGTTCAGGTTCGGCGCCGCCCGGTTCATCAGCCCGAAGCTGAACTCGACCAGCAGCAGCACCACCAGCACCGGAGCCGCGAACAGCGCGGTGAGTGCGAACAGGCGCCCGGTGTGGTCGCTGAAGACACGGATCCAGCCCGGCTCGATGTGCGGACCCAGGTCGAGGATCGGCCACACGCCGTAGCTCGCGTAGACCGCCTGCAAGAACACGCGCAAGCCGCCGACGACGAGAAAAAACGCGACGAACACCTGCATCAACAGCCGCGCGTGCACCGAGGTCGCGTTGCCCATCAGCGGATCGAGCATCTGGGTGAAGGTGAGCCCGGTTTGAAAATCGACCAGGTGCCCAAGCTGCTCGACGGCCCAGAACACCATGCCGAAGGCAAAACCGATCATGGCCCCGAGCCCGATCTCCTTGATCAGCAGCCAGATCACCAGCGCGGTGCCGGGTGGCGCGGCCATGCCGGCGTGCAGTGTCTGCGCCACGAACAGCGAGTACGCCGCGGCGATCACTGTGCGCACCGTGCCCGGCATGAAGGCCGGCGTGCACAAGGGGAACACCGTCAGTGCCGCCAGCATGCGCGCCATACCGAGCGCCAGGGCAATCAGCAGCATCGCCAGCTGCTCGGCCGGAAGAGTCGGCAACATCGGGGTCACAAGCTGCCCCGCTCAGATTCTGGCCAGCGCCGCGAACACACGCAGCGCATAGGCGTGCAGCGCCTGGCCGTACCAGTTGGCGAGCAGGGCCAGCAAGGCTCCGATCACCAGCAGCTTGATCGCCAGGCCGATGGTCTGGTCCTGGATCGAGGTGATGGCCTGCACGAAGCCCACCAGCACCCCGATCACCGCCGCCGCAATCACGATCGGTGCAGCCAGCAGCAGCACCAGGAACAAGGCTGCCCGGGTGAGCTCGACGATCGATTCGGGTGTCATGGCCGACTCAGCGGTAGGTCAGAACCAGCGCATGCAGCAGCCGCGTCCAGCCATCGAGCCACACCAGCAGCAGCAGCTTGAAGGGAAGCGACACCATGGTGGGCGACATCATCTGCATGCCCAGCGCGAGCAGGGCCGACGCCACCAGCAGGTCGATGACGAGAAAGGGCAGGAACAGCAGAAACCCCATCTCGAAAGCCTCGGTCAGCTCGGTCGACACGAAGGCCGGGATCAGCACGACGAAGTCGGTCTCGACGAGTGTGCTGGCCACCTCCTTGCCCATGACGACTTCGGCCGAACCGTTGAAGAACTCGCGCTCCTGCGGCCGCGAGTGCTTGAGCAGAAAGGCCTTGAGCGGTTCCTTGGCATGGTCGACGGCAGCCACCAGGCTGGACACCGGCACACCCTGGCTCGCCTCGGGCAGTTGCGCCATGCCGGCCTTGTAGGCGGCGATGCCCACCGGGTACATGACGTAGAAGCTCAGCACCATCGCCAGCCCGTTGAGCACGATGCCGGGCGGCACTTGCTGCAGGCCGAGCGCGTTGCGCACCAGGCTCAGCACGACAATGACCTTGGTGAACGACGTGACCATCATCGCGGCGAACGGCAGCACCGCGAGCGCACCGAGCGCCACGATCATCAGGAACGGGTCGAGGCTGGTCATGCTGCGCGGTACCGGCGCCGTCGCTGCGGGTTCAGCCGCCGCCGCGCGGGCGCCATTGGGTCAGGCGCACGGCAAGCTCATCGCCGACCTCGATGAATTCGCCGCGGCCGACGATCTGGCCGTTGGCCCGCACGGTCAGCACGTGGTCGGCCACCCGATGGCCCATCGAGATCACCGAGCCGGCGCGCAGCCGGGCCAGCTCGGCCAGCGGCAGCGTGAGCTGGGCGCTTTCGAAGACCAGCTCCACTTCGAGCCGGTCGAGCGGGATGTCGGGCTCGCCATCGGCGGCGGGGCTGTCGGTGGCATCGCGTTCGGGTGTGGTCATTGGCAGGCTCCCGTGGTGGGCGATTTCGTGGATGTGCAAGCTGTCGCCGTTCAGCTCCACGCGGGCCATCGGCCGCCGGCCGTTGATGCACAGCCAGGCTCTCGTCCGCTGTGCACGTGCGCTCGCATCCATGCGCAACGCGGCGCCCACGTGCAGCGTTGCGAGCTCGTGAACGCTCAGGCGCAGCGCGCCCATGCGCAAGACCAGCGGAACGCCGAGCCAGGCCCAGGCGGCGGCACGAGCCGGCACGGCGGGACGGAACAAATAACGCTGCGCCGGGTTGATCTCGAGCGCACCGGCGACGTCGCGCGCGGCGCCGTGGGGGCGGAAGGTGAACTCCAGGCGCGGCACGGCGCTGGCCTGATGGCGCCGGATCTCGGTCAGCGGCGTCATGCCGACATGGGCGACGCGGACTTCGCTGTCGAGCGCGCGGCCGATGGCGGCCAGCACGGGGGCAATCGCCATCTCGACCAGCGCATTCCATTGCTCGGGTGGCCAGTCGGGAAACGGGCCGGAAAAGAAGGACGAAAAGTCCTGCAGGGATTCGAGCCACAGTGCATGCAGCCCCGCCGGCGAGCCGATCTCGATGCGGTGGCGCGCCAGCCACTCGTGTTCAGGCTGGCGCCAGGTGAACACTCCCTGTTCGCCGCACACCGCAGCGCTGGCGCCGGCGGCATTGCGCAGTTCGGCCGCCCAGGGCGCGACGCTGCGAAAGCGCGGCTTCGCGCCGCCTTGCGGCGCCTCGGCAACGATGTAGGCGACGCCCATGCTCAGGCGCGCCGCCCGGCGCCACGCGAAGCAGCGACCCTGCCGGTACGGAGCATCGCCGTCTCTTCCGACTTCAGCTCGTCGCGGCGGCGCGACTCGGTCGCTGCGCCGAGCTGGCACTCGCGCAGGCCTTCGTGGGCACGCAGGCATTCGTTGGCGCGTTGGCGGCACGTGCGCGCGGCCGCGTCCACCCGCGCCTGCGCGAGAGCCAGGCTGACCTGCGCATGTGCCAGGTCGATGGCGACGCATTGTTGGGCCCGGCGCAGCGGCACGTCGTGCAGCCGGGCCTGCTGTGTCCACTCGATGTCGAGCAGGCCGCCCCGCGTCGGGTGCCCGTCGCGCGGCAGCAGCCCTGTGCGCTGATTGGCGATGATGTCGCCGCGCTGCTGCGCTTGGTCCACGCTGGCTTGCTCGGTGTCGCGCGCCTCGGCGGCCTGGCGCAGGGCCTGCTCGGCCTGCTGCTCGCGTGTGCGCCGCAACTGCAGCAGCGTGGGCCAGACCGGCTTCATGCGACCACCTTCGCAAGCTGCGCGAGCGTCGCATCGAAGGGCGTGCGTTCATGCGGCGTCTGCTTCAGGAAGTCGAGCAGGGCCGGGCGCGATTGCACCGCGGCATCGGCCGCGCCGTCGTGGCCGGGCGTGTACTCGCCCATGCGAATCAGCATCTCAAGTTCGGCGTAACGCGCCAGGCGCTCGCGGGCATGCAGCGCGGCGGCTTGGTGCGCGGCGCCGGCCAGGCGCGGCATCACGCGGCTGACGCTGTTCAGCACGTCGATCGCCGGGTATTGGGCCAGCGCCGCGAGCTCGCGCGAGAGCTTCAGGTGGCCATCGAGCAGCGAGCGCACCTCTTCGGCGATCGGGTCGTCGCCGTCGTCGGTCTCTTCGAGCACGGTATAGAAGGCGGTGATCGAACCCAGGCGCGAGCGCCCGGCGCGCTCGAACAACTTGGGCAGCGCCGAGAACACCGACGGCGGGTAGGCACGCCGCGTGGGCGGTTCGCCGCAGGCCAGGCCGATCTCGCGCAGCGCCCGCGCATAACGCGTCACCGAGTCGAGCAGCAGCAGCACGGCGCGGCCCCGGTCGCGAAAGTACTCGGCGATGGTGGTCGCCACCTGCGCCGCCTTTTCGCGCTCGAGTGCGGGCCGGTCGGAGGTGGCCACCACGAGCACCGAGCGCGCAAGGCCCTCGGGCCCGAGGCAGTCGTTGATGAACTCGTTGACCTCGCGGCCGCGTTCGCCGATCAAGGCGATGACGTTGACCTCGCTCGACGCATTGCGCGCGATCATGCCGAGCAAGGTGCTCTTGCCGCAGCCGCTGGGCGCGAAGATGCCCATGCGCTGGCCGCGGCCGCAGGTCGCGAAGGCGTCGATCGCACGCACGCCCACCGGCAGCGTTTCGCAGATCAGGGGCCGCTCGAGCGCTTGCGGTGCAGGCGCCTGCACGGCGCGATGCGATGGCAGTTCCAGGCCGGAATCGGGGCCGAGCGGGCGGCCCAGCCCATCGAACACGTGGCCGAGCATGGCGTCGCCGACCCGCACCCGGTGCGAGTGGCCGAGTCCGACCGCGGCCAGGCGCGACGAGGCGCCATGGATCTCTCCCATCGGCGTGAGCAGCAGCTCGTCGCCGTCGAAGCCCACCACTTCGGCCTGCATCTCGAAGCGGCCGCTCAATTCGGTGAGCATGCACAGATCGCCCACGCGCGCCGTCACGCCGCGAGCGCGCACCAGCGTGCCGATCGCCGACGTGACACGGCCGTGCATCGGCGCGGCGTCGATCTTCGACGCGACGTGCAGCAGGCGTGCCGCGATGGCTTCGGCCGAGTCGGGCATCTTGGTTCCTTCAGGCGGCGCCGGCGCGCGCGGCGGGGCTGTCGACGGCGAACGATGCGACGGCGTCGCCGAGGCCGCGTGCAATCGCTGCGACCTGGCTGTCGAGCCGCCCGTCGACGATGCCCGCGCGTGTCTCGACGACCAGATCGTCGGCGCCGAGCGTGTCGTCCGCGACCACGCGGAACAGCTCGATGCCGGGAAACTGCATCTCGACGGCCTGCACTGCCTGGCGCACGGCGTCGATGCTGCTGCTGTGCGCGCGAACACAGACCGTGCCCTTGGGCCGGGCGTCTTCGAGGATGGTCTTCAGGCGGCCGTGCAGATGTTCGGGCATCGAAACACTCCCTACGAGGCGAGCAAAGCAGGCGGCCAGGCTGCGCCCGATCGCCGGCTGCAGGCGGCGCCAGCCGAGCGCGCGCTGGGCTTCGAGTGCCACCAGGGTCGACGCGCAACTGGCCTTGGCCTGCGCCAGGCCTTTTGCGTAGCCTTCGCGATAACCTTCGGCCGACGCCTGCTCGGCCGCCACGCGGGCGGCGCTGAGCGTGTGCTGCGTCTCGAGGAGCGCACTGCGCAGCAGATCCTTGCCGCTCTTCCACGCCGCCAGGTCGGCTGCCGGAATGATGCGCGCCAGGGCTCGTGGCCCGGGCGCCGGCTGGTGCGACGACGATGCGCCATCCATGGGCCTGTGTCCTTCGTGGTGGGTGAGTGCAACGCCGCTTGCGGCTGCTTGCCGAAACCTGCCGGGCGGGTTTCGGCAAGCAGCCGGCGTGGGGCACGCCGTGTGCCGCCGCGCCGGCCTGCGCCGCCGTGGGTCAGTGGCCCGGGCCGATGTTGGAAATCTTCTTTTCGGTCTCCAGCTTCTGGTTGACCTTGTTGACTTCCATCTGGATCGCGAGCTGCTCCCGCGAGAACGCTTCCATTTGCTGGATAGCGTCGCTCGTCGACGGACCGCTGGTGGTGGGTGTGGTGGTTGCCATGTTCGTCTCCTGATTCCGATTCCGCGTGGGTTGGGACTGGTCCTGATGCCACCGCACGCTCGGTGGCCCGGACGGTTGGATGCCGCAAGTCATACCTGCTCTCCTGTTGCTTAAATGCCCTTGGGCAAGGCCATTACACGGGCAGCGCGAGGCCGCCACAACGGCATGTGACGTTCTGTGACGATGGGTCGGCGCAGCAGGCACCGAGCAAGTCGCTCAGTGAAGCTTCATCGGCTTCCTGTTGACCGCCGGGGCGAGCGGCATCCTCTACAAAGAGAACGCCGCCGAGATCGGCATGGAGCACCACCTCGGCTTGACCTGCGATTCCGGTCGGCGGTCTGGTGCAGATCCCCTGCATCGAGCGCAACGCGATCGCCTCGGTGAAGGCGATCAACGCCGCACGCATGGCGCTGCGCGGCGACAGCACCCACCACGTGAGCCTCGACAAGGTCATCAAGACGATGCGCGAGACGGGGGCCGACATGTTGACCAAGTACAAGGAAGCGGCGCGCGGTGGGCTCGCCGTGAACATCGTCGAATGCTGACACCCACCCCGCTCGTCATCCCGACGAAAGTCGGGATCCACCCTGCGAGAGTGGATGCCGGCGTTCGCCGGTATGACGGTTCATTCAACTGAGGAGACACCATGAGCAGCAGCAACCGGGGCGTGGCCTACATCAAGCAGAACGTCGTCGAAGTCCAGACCATCCCGTTCCCGAAGCTCGATGACCCGCGCGGCAAGCGCATCGACCACGGCGTGATCCTGAAGGTCGTCACGACCAACATCTGCGGCTCGGATCAGCACATGGTGCGCGGCCGCAGCACCGCGCCGGCCGGGCTGATCCTCGGCCATGAGATCACCGGGGAGGTGCTCGAGCTCGGGCGCGACGTCGAGACGCTGAGGAAAGGCGACCTCGTGTCGGTCCCATTCAACGTCGCCTGCGGCCGTTGCCGCACCTGCAAGGGAGCGGCACACCGGCGTGTGCCTGACGGTGAACCCCTCGTGCTGAACGCGCTGATGGAAGTGACACGCCCTGCCGGCAAGATCGGCATCCCGGGCCTGTACGTGATCGACGACCCGGGCGCGGAAGACACGGCCGCAAAGCGCGGCGCGTTGAGCATCCGCCTCGGCCTCGGCTGGGCCAAGTCGCACAGCTTCTTCACCGGGCAGACGCCGGTCATGAAGTACACCGCGCGCTGATGCAAGCCATCCTGTGGGACCGCATCGCGATTGCGAACGCGGTGGGGGTGCAGGTGATCTCGCTGGACAACGCGCCGCAGGGCTATGCGGAGTTCGATGCGGGGGCGCCAAAGAAATTCGTCATCGATCCGCATGGGGTGTTGAAGCTGGCGGCTTGACGATCCGCCCCTCCCTACATCTCCCCCACCCAGTAATCCACACCATCCCCCGCCCGAGTCATGTGCCGCAGCTCGCCCCCGTACGCCCCGACCTTCCTCGAGTCGGGGTACTCACACACTTCCACCGGCATCATCGTGCTCACCGACAGATAGGCCAGCTCCTCATCCGAGTCGTTGACGATTTGATGCGCCGTCTCCGGCCCGCCCGTGGGGCAGCAGATCACATCGCCCGCACGAATCGTCCGTGTCTCGTTGCCGTAGCGCAGCGTTCCGGTTCCCCGCACGATGAAGAACATCTCTTCTTCCCCGCGATGGCTGTGGAACGGGCATGACCGCTTGCCCGGCGGCACCACGTCGTAGGAGTAGCCGAGGTCCTTGGCGCCCAGCAGCGGCCCGATGCGGGCGGATCGGCTTTCGAAGCTGCTCCCGTGGGTGGAGTGTTCCAGCTTCAGGTCTTCAGTATTGACGACTCTCGAATCAATGACACTCATGGTTTGAGCCTCCGCTGACAATGAAGTGCAGGCCCCCGCAGGCTGCGAAGCGCGATAGGCCTCGCCGTAGTGTGCCTTGGTGACGCGCACGACACACTCAACGCAGCCGCGAAGGCCTGATGCGCCCGCTACCGCGCAAGTTCACGACAGCCACGGTCTTCGCCAGCAACATACGTTTACGCACCCGTCCGCCCCACCCTGTCGTCTACGCACCCCCGCTCCACGTTGTCGCAGCAGCGCAGTACAACATCCCACAAAGCACGAGGACACGAGCCGATGAAAGCCTTCCTGAAAGCCGCCCTGGTCGTTACGGCCGGCCTGCTCGCGGGCCATGCGTCCGCCGACGTCACCTTCTACGAACACGAGAACTTCAACGGCCGCGCCTTCACCGCGCAGCAGCCCGTGGACAACTTCAACTACTTCGGCTTCAACGACCGCGCTTCGTCGGTCGTGGTGAGCGGCCAAGACTGGGAGGTGTGCGAAGACGTCGGTTTTCGCGGCCGCTGCATGGTCCTGCGTCCGGGCAACTACCCCTCGCTGCGCGCGATGGACATGAACGACCGGCTTTCCTCGGCGCGCGCGCTCGAGCGCGAGCATCGCCAGCACGGCCGTTATGCGCCCGCGCCGATGCCGGGCGAGATCGTCTTCTACGAACACAGCGACTTTCGCGGCCGCGCGTTTGCGGCCCAGGGCGACGTGGTCAACTTCCAGAGCTTCGGCTTCAACGACCGCGCCTCGTCGGTGGTGGTGCTGGGTGAGCGCTGGGAGGTCTGCGAGCACGCCGACTTCCGCGGCTCGTGCATGGTTCTTCGCCCCGGCCGCTATCCGAGCCTGGCGGAAATGGGCATGAACAACCGAATCTCGTCGGTGCGTGCGATCCACCCCGGCGCCCGCTTCGACGACGTGCGTTACGCACCGCAGCCGGTGCCGTTGTACGACTGGCGCCGTCGACCCGAGGAGCGGCTGAACACGGTGAACGTGGACTACGCGCGCGCCGTCTATGCCGCTGCGCAGCAGCAGCGCTGCTGGGTCGAGCATGAGCAGACGGTCCGGGCGCAGCGCAATGACCCGAACGTCGGCGGCGCGGTGGTGGGCGGCATCCTCGGCGGCATCCTCGGCCATCAGATCGGCGGCGGCACCGGAAAGGACATCGCCACCGTGGGCGGCGCCGTTGCGGGCGCAGCCATCGGCGCCCAGGTGGGCCGCGACGCGCCCGTGAGCTCGACGCAGAACGTGCAGCGTTGCACCACCGCGCCGGCGCAGGGCCGCCCCGACTACTGGGACGTGGCCTACCACTTCCGCGGCGTCGAGCATCACATGCAGACGAGCACGCAGCCCGGCCCGACGGTGCAGGTCAACGACGACGGCGAGCCGCGAAGCTGAGCCAGCCGGAGCGCCCCGCCTCGTGGCCGATCGGCCGGTCCCGCGAGCTGATCAAGCGTCGGGATGACGTGGCTGCCGAACAAATCCTCTGCCTCAGCCTCTCAGTCGTCCTCATCCCGCATCGCCCTCGCCACGAAGCCATGCGCCACGAAGCTCGCGTCGAACCAGTACCCGACGATGTCGCCGCGATCGTTGATCGTCTGCGCCGACACATAGACCGCGCCGAAGCTCGCGGGCAGGTCGAAAGGCGTGTAGTCCGAGCCGCGCCGGATGAAGTTGAAGATGTTGCCGGCGACGTCGAAGTAGCCTCCCAGCACCTCGCGCCGGTTGTTGATCGAGACGAAGTAGGTCTGCTCCGGCGCCGACCCCGGCGCCGTTGCCAACTCGATGCGTCCACCGCGGTGCTGCAGATAGCCGAAGCCGACCGTGTCGGGCGTCTTGACCGCCTCGCCGGCGATTTCCTCTTCATTGTTGATGCTCAGCGGGTAGGTCACCAGCGTGTCCGGCAGGTCCGCCGTCTGGTATCGGCCGTGGCGCAGCGTGAACGCGTGCTGCTTGCCGGCGGCATCGAAGTAGATGCCGATCACGCTGCCGTGGTCGTTGATGCCGAAGGCCTGCGTGCCGCTCGCGCCGGGGAAGTCGACCAGCTCGATCGCGCTGCTGGCGCGCCGCACGAAGCCGTGGTTCGCACCGGCGGCGTCGACGATCGCGCCGGCGATGTCGCCATGCCCGTTGATCGAGAAGGCCCAGCTCTCGACACTGGTGCCGATCGTGCCGCTCGGGTCAAGCTGCGCGAGCCTCACTCCACGGCCGACGATCGCATGGTGCTTGCCCGCGCTGTCCTTCTCCGCGCCGACGAACTGGCCGTGGTCGTTGATCGCATAGAGCGCCGTGTTGGCCGCCCCCGGAAAGTCGACCGCGCGAAAGCGGTACTCCGTGCCCCAGACGGCGGCGGGAAGGGCAAGCGCGAGCAGGAAGGTCGCCAGCATCTTCATCGTGTCTCTCCTCAGATGAATCGGACGCGCAGTCTGGCCGCACATGACCGGCCGCAGCCATGGCTGGGGACCAATGCCGCCCTGCAGGGACGAACGCCCGCACGACAGTGACGAGGCGGCCGCGGCATTGCGCGAGCGCATCGCTTCTGCGAAGCTGCGGCCCGATGCCGCCCCGCCCGCGCCTGAAAACCTTCGCCTGGCAGATGGCGCTCGTCTTCGCGCTGTGGACGCTGATCGGCATCTGCAGCGGCCTGGCCGACTATGCGTTCCTGCGGGCGATCGGCCGCCCCGCCGACCTGGGCCGGGTGTTCCGCCGGCCCCTCACCGAGCAGTGGGTGTGGGCCGCGCTGACCCCGCTCGTCTTCTATCTTGCGGGCCGCGTGCCGCTGGCACGCCATCGCCTGCCGCGTGCGCTGGCGCTGCACGGCGTCTTCTTCGTGCTGATGTCCATCCTGCACTGCCTGCTCTCCGATGTCCTGGGCGGCCCGCTGGCCGCGATGCCCGCCGGTTACCGCGGCTCGCCGCTGGTGCTGCGCTTTCTCGAGGAGTTCTATTCCGACATCTGGATGTACTGGCCGCTCGTCGTCATTCGCGCGCTGCTCGACGCCCGTGCGCGCGAACGCGAGCGTGAGCGCCAGGCGAATCGGCTGGAGCAGTTGATGAGCGGGCTGAAGCTGTCGCTGCTGCGCGCGCAGATCCAGCCGCATTTCCTGTTCAACACACTGCACGCGATCTCTGCGCTGCTGCGCGTGGACCCGCGCGCGGCCGAGGAGATGGTGGCCGACCTGGCCGAGATCCTGCGCGCCTCGTTCTCCGACGCCACGACGCAGGAAACCTCGCTGCAACGCGAGCTGGACCTCGTCGGCTGCTACCTGCGCATTCAGCAGCGGCGCTTCGGCGAGCGCCTGATGCTCGACTGGCGCATCGCGCCCGACACGCTGCGCGCTGCCGTGCCGGCGCTGCTGCTGCAGTCGCTGGTGGAGAACGCCGTCGTGCATGGCATCGCGCCGCTGGCCCGGCCCGGCACACTCAGCGTATCGGCCCACCGCGAGCGCGAGCGCCTGCTGCTGGTCGTCGCCGACGATGGCGCCGGCGTGCCGGCCGGCCACCACGTCGGCGTGGGCCTGGCGAACGTGCAGGAGCGCCTGGCGCAGCTCTACGGCGAGGCCCACTCTTTCGCTCTGCGCAGCGACGCCGGGCACGGCACCCGCATCGACATCGCCCTTCCTTATCGCCATCTCGCCGCAAGCGCGGCCGGAGGACCGCACGATGAAGATACGCACGCTGATCGTCGACGACGAGCCGCTGGCGCGGCTGAACCTGTCGTCGCTCCTTGAGGACGAAGCGGATTTCGAGCTGGTCGGCCAGTGCGCCGATGCGCGCTCGGCGCTGGCCCCGCTGGCCGAGCTGCACCCGCAGCTGGTCTTCCTCGACATCCAGATGCCGGGCATGACCGGCTTCGACTTGCTCGGCGCGGCGCGCCATGCACGAACGCCCGCCATCGTTTTCGTCACCGCACACGAGCAGTTCGCGGCACGCGCCTTCGAGGTCGAGGCGCTGGACTATCTGCTCAAGCCCTTCCGGCGCGAGCGTTTCCAGCAGGTGCTCGAGCGTGTGCGGCAGCATCTGGCGTCCTCGCAGCGGGTACAGCGGCAGCCGCCCGAGCCCGACCGCATGCTGGTCAAGAGCGGCAACCGGCTGGTGTTCGTCGCCTTTTCCGAGCTCGACTACATCCGAGCCGCGGCCAACTACGTCACGTTGCACGTCGGCACCGCGACACACGAGGTGCGCGAAACCATCGGCGACATCGTGCAGCGGCTGCCGCCTGAGAGATTCCTGCGCCTGCACCGCTCGTACGTCGTCAACCTCGCGGCGCTGCAGTCGCTGGAGCCGGTGGGGGGCGGGGACTATGTGGCGCGACTGCGCACCGGGCGCGAGCTGCCGGTGGGGCCGAGCTACACGGCGTCGATACGGAATGCGTTGCAGCATGTGCCGCGATTGGGGAGTGCTGGCGGCTGGTGATGCCCCCACGGCGCAGCTGAGGCATGCGTTTCGATCTGCTGCTCAAGGCCGGCGCGATTGGAGGCGCGCTTCAGGGTATTGCTCTGCCGGCCCATCAAGCAGCTTTGCCGGAAGGTCCTTCAAGTGGCGGTCGAAGAATGCCAACGAGTAGGCGTTGACGATGCCATGCGCCCGCTGTCCATCGATTGGCCCGGCGATACCGATCTGTGAGGTCAGCGGTGACCAGTTTGGAAGGTCCTGACGACGTCGGTTGGCATCGGGGCGCCATCACCAGGCAGGCCCGCAGGCGTGGCTCCAGCCGGCACGCCTCGCCGACGACGATGCCGCCCAACGACATCCCGAAAGCGCCGACATGCTGCAGATCCAGCTTCCCGGTCAGGATGCCGTTCGGGTCAGCCCGGTTCAGCACGGCAAGTTGATCGAGCGTGAAGACGGCATCCATGACCAACCCGCCGAGACACGGATCGAAGTGTGAGCCGTAGACCGGGAACAGCATCCAACTGAGATTCAGCGTGGTGTGGAACAGGGCCACCGCAAACACGCTCTTGCCGCTGACCGCGCACTGACGGGCCGTTACGCTCTACCTGAAGATGTCGTGCAGGCGCTGCATCGGCTGGCCGATGAGGAAGCCCTGCACGTAGTCCACACCGAGCGCCTTGAGGGTGTCCAAGGTCTGCTGATCTTCGACGCACTCCGCCACGGTCTTGATGTTCAGACCCTGCGAGACCTCGTTGATGGCCTTCACGAACAGAGGATCGTCGGGACTCTCGGTGATTTGGCGAACGAAGCTGCCGTCGATCTTCAGGAAGCTGATCGGCAACTTGCGCAGATTGAGCCACGACGAAAAGCCGGCGCCGAAGTCGTCGAGACTGAACTGACATCCCAATGCGCTGATGCGATGCAGCAGCTCGGCCATCTTGTCGACGCCGTCGATGGCCGCGGTTTCGGTGATCTCGATGGTCAGCAACTCACCCGGCACGTTGCTGTATTCGAGCCGCTGCTTGAGGAACTCGTAGAAGCCGCCGGCTTGCAAGGTCTTGGTCGACACGTTGACCGAAACCCGCGGCTTGCGGCCCTGCACCAGCAACTGGCTCATGTGCATCAGAGCGATGTCCACGCCGCGCCGATCGAGCTCGTTGATGAGACCCGTCTGCTCGGCGTGCGGAATGAACGCGCCCGGCATCACGAGGTGACCATCCTCGCCGATCATGCGCATCAGCGCTTCGCAGTGCGTGATCCTGCCGTCCTTGAGCTGTTGAATCGGCTGGTAGAACAGCAGCAGCCTCTCTTCACGCAGTGCGGTTTGCAGCTTGTCCTTCCACTTCACCTGCTCGGAGAGCGTATCCAGGTCGGTGAATGAGGGATCGTAGAGGACCCAATTGGTGTTGGTGCGGCTCTCGGACTTGGCGCGATACATCGCCATATCGGCATTCGCCATCAATTGGCTCACGTTCGAGCCATGCTCGGGGTACAGCGCCACGCCAATGCTGCAGGAAATGCTGTTCAGGCGGTCGTTGCGGCGAAAGCACACGCTGCTCAGGCGCTCGCTGAAATGCTGAACCGCCGCGTTGACCGTGTCGATGTCGACCTCGTCCATCACCACGGCGAATTCATCGCCTCCCTGTCGCACCGGCAGATCCGTGGCGCGAATGGACTGCTTGAGCACCTGCGAGACCTTCTGGATGATCTCGTCGCCGACCTTGTGGCCGCTCAGGTCGTTGATCAGCTTGAAGTTGTCGATGTCGAAGTACAGCAGCGCCACGCCGTGACCGTAGCGCGATGCCCGCGCCAGGATCTTCTCGAAGTTGTCCTCGAAGCGACGCCGGTTGTAGAGGCCCGTCAACGGGTCGCGGTCGGCGAGACTGACGAGGCGGCGCTCCTCGGTCTTCTGCGAGGTGATTTCGAACCCGATCGTCAGGCACGCGAATTCCTCGCGGCTGGCCATGGGGCCCGGCGCCAACCGCGTATGCCACCACTCGAAGACGCGTTCTTCGCCGCGCCGGTCGTGCCATTCGGCCTCGTGCTTCAGCGATGTCAACTCGCCCGCGAACAAGCGGTTCAGGCGCATCACGTTCTCGTAGCGGCGCGGATCGAGGCCGAGCAATTCGCCGAACAGCCTGCCGCGCAGGCTCTCGGATTCGGCCGCTAGCTGTTGGGTCGCGGCGGGATTCTCCCAGACGATCTCTCCGCCCGCACCCAGCAGCAGCACGCAATAGTCCGCATCCGCGTAGAGCTGGTGAAGAACGGCTCGCGTCGTCGCCTTCGCGGTGTCGGCGCCGACAGCGGCCAGCGCTTCGACCGGATCGCCGGCCAAGCCGGCCGCGGGGTCGGGGCAGAGGATCGTGGCCTCGCGGCCTGGCAGATCAATGGAGTTCGCCAGGATCGTCGGCCGCAATGCGTTCGACATGGTTCAGACCCTCGCGGTACCACTCGTTCAGCACGGTCTTCTCGATCAAAGTTCGCTTTGCCGTGTGGCCGTGTGCGGCACCGAGTCGAATTTCCTCACTGATGATGCATTCCTCGAAAAAGCCGGCCTCCTGCAGGACCTCTCCCTCCGGGCTGACGATGCAGGATTTGCCGTGCGATGAGCCCTGTCGGCGCAGGTTGTCCGGATCGGCCGGGGTGTTGGCTTTGACGACGTAGATGCCGTTCTCGAACGCCCGTGCAATCGCCATGGCACGGTAGGCGTTCATCTTGCGCTCCGCCAACAGGCCGGATTCGCAGGAGCTGATGAGGCAGATTTCAGCGCCCATGGCCGCGGGCAGGCGCACCAGTTCCGGGTAGCGAACGTCGCGGCAGATCAGGAAGCAGACATTGGCGCCCGCCACTTTGATCAGCGGAATCCTGGCGGCAAAGTTCGTGCACCAGGAGTCGCCGCCGAGGAAGGTCTTGCCGTAGCGCCCGATCAGCCGCCCATCCTTTTCGAAGACGGCCAAGCCGTTGATCCAGCCACCGGATCCCTGAAACGCCGAACCGACGACCGCCGCAAGCTTCAGGCGCTTGCAGGCGGCCCCAATGTCGCGCTCAGCGGCCTCGAACGCTTCGGGCCGCGCAGTGGCCCAGAACTCCGCACGGTTGCTGTAGCCCGACAGCGTTGCCTCCGGGAAGAGCACCAGATCGACCTGCTGTGCCGCGGCGATTTCGAGGAACGAGATCACGCGGTTCTTGCTGAACTCGATGTCTTCGGTCGTCATGACCTGGCACGCAGCGACCTTGATTCTCAGCAGGGCTTTGCACATGAGCGAATACCAGTAGGTCCGCGACAGGATGATGGTTCAACGTAGATCCACTCTATTTTATAAATCAATCAATCGCGCCGTAGGAAAACCCTAGCCAGCGTGACAAGCCGCACGGAATCGCATCCGTTCACGGGTGAAGAAGAGCACGGGCTTCGAGGCGCAACAGGTGCGCAGCAAAACCGGCATCGGCGCGTCGGGAGCATGCGGGCATTGACACTGAGGGCCAGCGCACAGACAAGACCCGGCCGAGCGGTTAAGGATGCGCAGATCGCAACCACCAAGGAATCCATATGACCAAAGGCAAGCACGGCAACAAGGAAGCCAAGAAACCGAAGAAGGTGCCAGAGGCAGCGCTGCCGCTCGCGCCCGCCGCTGCAACTCCCGGCGCGCTGGCAGTGGCCCCACTGCGCAAGAAGAAGTGGTAGCCCGAATTCAGCAGGCGCCGCCTTAGTCGGCGCGCCGGCGCGTCGCGCTCGCCGCCATCACGAACGTCACGATCGCCGTGGCTGCGATCGCGGCCTCCGTGACCAGCATCCCACGCGAACCCCAGCGATCGTTCAAATGCCCTTCGATGAGGGTCATCCACGCGATCGGCATGTTGGCCAGCGAGGCGATCAGGTTGTACTTCGTCGCCCCCGCCGTGTGCCCGATCGCTTCGAGCACCACCGCGGAGAAGCCCGCGTAGGTGAAACCGGTCACGAACGCGTAGAGGGTGGTCCACACCACGAACTGCGTCGTCGTCCGCGCCGACCACGCCATCGCCAGCGCGACGGCGACCTGCAGCACGCCGAACAGGCAGTACGCGACGCGGCGGTCCATGCGGTCGCAGAGCCAGCCCGCGACGAGGCAGCCCGCCACCGAGACCACGCCCGACAGCGCACCGTTGACGAGGGCCACGGTGTCCGCACCCGCGTGCCAGTCGCCCGCCACGGCGGCCCAGAGGTTGGAGGCCGCGCCGCTGCTGATCGGCAGGAAGCAGATGAGCAGCGCCAGTGCGCCGGCGCGCGAGCGCGCGAGGCTCCAGAGATCGCGGCCGATGTCGCGCGCATGGGCGAGCACGCTCTCGTGTCGGCGCTCCGGCGAGGGCGGATCGGGCAGGTAGCGCAACGCGAGGCAGCACCCGAGGCAAATGGCCGCCAGCGCCGCGCCGGCCGCGGTCGTGGACCAGTGCGCCGACTCGATCAGCCACAGCGCGAGACCGCCGCCGAGGCCCGTGCCCCCGAGGCAGCCCGCCTGGAACCAGCCCGCGACGCGGCCGCGCTGCGCGTCGGGCACGATGGCGCCCATGAAGCTCTCGATCGTCATCGCGAGGGTGCTCGAGGCGATGGAGCCCACCACCACCATGGCGCCCAGCCAGGCCATGTGCAACGAAGCGGCATTGGCCAGCATGCCGGGCAACAGCAAGCCGAACACCGCGCACGCCAGCGCGCCGCCGACGTACCAGCGCTTGCGCGTCGACATCGTGTCGACCAGCGGCGCCCACAGAACCTTCCAGGTCTGCGGCAGGTAGGACAAGGCGATGATCTCGCCCACCGAGCCCGCCCCGAGGCCGCGCTGCGTGAGCTGGTAGGCCAGCGTCACGATGACGAAGCCGGCGACCAGGCCGTAGGGGGCCGCGAGGACGAGGAACAGCGAGGGGTGGGGCATCGCGCGGGATTGCACGCGGCGGATTGTAGAGAGGGGTCTGCCGGTCAGTTCACTCGGTCAGCCGGCCGAGCTCGCGAACCAGGGCGCGGGTGACTTGGTTGACCGTTCGCCCTGTCATCCCGCTTTACGAACCGAATGTGGATTTCACATGGGACTTCTCGCACCACTTGGTCGCTCCCCCCGGCAGCGCCGCGGCCGCCAAGGCCGAGCAGGAGGGTGCGAGCCTCTTCGAAAGTCTGAACGAGCAGCTTTCGAGCAAGCCTTGAGCAAGGCACCCGAGGCGAACCGGGTGTTCTACCTTGGAGGCTGAAGGTCACCGCATCTCGCTGCGGTACCCCTGAGAGTCGCTCAGGCGGACGTCCAGTGCGCGAGGCGCTTCTTCACCTCGTCCACGCACTTGGGCACGTCGGCGCTGCTCTTCAACACCTGGATGTCCCACCGGGGCGGATGCGAATGTCGCCGCGCCAGCCGCACGGTGATGAAGCTGGCATCACTTCGCCACTCGATCACGCGCTGGCTCTGCACTACGAAGCCTTCGCCGCGCTCGGCCAACGGCCCCAGGTCGCGCAAGCTGCGCTTGAGTTGATTCAGTGCATCGCCAGGTCGAAACGTCCCCGGACGGAACAGGTCGGTCGTCTTGAAAAACATGTTTGCGCACCCCGTCTCTTTTCGTCCTTGGGGCTCTTGCACGGCTCCCTCGGACGCCCTCGAAAATTATTGTGAAACCCTACGACTCTCTCTCATTGTGCTGTCCGTCGTTGCACGGCGGGAACCGACAACTCGCGGCCCACAACGGCCCGCGCGTAGAGGTAGTTGTTGCGGGCCTTGTCGCTGAGATCATCCAGCTGAACACGGCCTTCGGCGTCGCATGGGAATGCATAGGCACGTCCCACATTGAAGAGCGATCGGAAGTGCAACTCATACCGGGCTCCCGTGCTGTTCATCCTCGTACTCCAGGTTGGTCGGAAGGCGCGACTCGGTAGCCGCTGAGCTTGACTGTATATAAATCACAAAATAAATCACTCAAAGGAAACCCTAAACACATCGAGTCGCGCTGCAACGGACGCTCCGAACTACCGCTGCGCGTGCGAAATTCCCAGGCCACTTCAATCCCGGTTACCGGCAGCCCATCACAGCCCACCCAGCAACTGCCGCAACTTCACAGTAGGACTAGGGCGGGACTAGGGCATCCAGAAGTCGCGCCCGTAGAGCCGCTGCAGACGTGTGCCGGGCCCTTCGACGCCCTTGAGGTACTGCTCCCAGGCGTCGATCTGCTTGTCGGGCCCGATGACGAAGAAGGTGCCGCCGGCGGTGTCCAGGCCCTTGGCGTCGTAACCGGGCAGCAAGCGGGCATGCACCCTGTCCTTGCGCTCGTAGAGCTTGTCGACGAGGCGCGGGTCGCGGCGCAACTCGAGAATCGAGCTGCGGAAGCCTCGCACGAGCTCGGGTGGCTGGCCGTCGGCGAGGTCGGCGGCGATGCCTTCGGCGCGGGCCTCGTAGGTCCAGCGAGGCGCGCGACTCGCTGGAGGCCTGCGCCATCACGTACTCGCCAAGTGCGCGGTCGGGCTTGCCGTCCTTGACCACCCCCACGACGAAACGCACGGTCTGCGGTAGTTCGGGGGTTCGCTCGGCGTAGTAGCCGATGCGCCCCCCGATACCGAGCCGCGCAGCCCGTTGCTGTAGGCGAGCCCCGCGCCGACGGTCTTGGAGAAGACACCATGCGAACCACCTCCGGCATACAGGCGGGTCGCGAGGTAGTCGAGCTGCTTGTCCTTGTCGGCCGCATCAGCGAAGTGCACCGAGGGCACCGAAGTGATGATCACGCCGCCCTGCTTGTTCGGCGCATGCAGGCCCACGTGCACCGGTGCCGTGTCCGCACCGCGCTGGCGCAAGCGCGTGCCGATGAGCGGTTCGGCGTTGAGCGGGTTCGGGGCGGAGGCAGTGGCGTCCAGCCGCCCCGCGAACGACTCGATCTGCGCAGCGAGCGCGCCGCGCATCTCCTGCGACGTGGCGAGGAACATGCGCGCGCCGCCCGCCCTCAGCAGGCGGCGGCGCGTCGGGGTCGCCCACGGGCTTCGGCATCTTGTCCAGCGTGTCGGCCGGGCGCGGCGCGCGGCCGACCGGCGCGTCCTTCATCAGCACCCGGTCGAAGCGCTCGAGCAGGCCATCGAGCGCGGCGGACTTCGGGAACGCGGCCACCGTGCCCATGTTCGCGAGGTGATGGCTGGCGGCGTGAAAGCGGCGGATGTCCTGGGGTGTCATCGTGCGGATCCCCGCGGGCTCGCCACCCTGGTTGTAGCCCAGCGGATGGTGCGTGCCGTAGACCGCGTGGTTCTGCGCCCGCCAGGCCTGCCAGCTGCCGTTGGCCATCGAGGCCACCATCTCGTTGTAGACCGTGCCCTTCTCCTCCAGGCGCAGCGAGCCGTCGGCGTTCTTCGTGACGCCGACATTGCGCACCTCCAACTTGATCTCGGCGTCGCTGTAGTCCGGATGCAGCATCGCACGCTGCAGCTCGGCATAGATGTCGAAGAAGGTGGTTATGCCTGCGCTGGTGTTGAAGAAGTAGCTCGTGCGCCAGGTCTCGGTGTAGGCCGAGCTCGTCACCAGCGACATCGACTCCTTGGTGGCCAGCGTGCGGCCGCAGGTGCCGCGCAGCAGCAGGTGCTCCTGAGTGTGCGGCTCACCCTGCTCCGAGGTGGCGAAGGACTTGACCCAGGTGAACGATTGCGGCACCGACTCGATGTGCAACAGGTCGAGCTGGAAGCCCGTGGGGCGATGCACGAAGCGTGCGCCCAACGGCCGATCGGCTGCGTCGAGATAGATCGCGCTGGCCTCGAAGCGGTGGGCCCGGTCGCCCGCCTGCAGCGTGGCGAGGTCAGCAGGCGCTGCGTGCGTGCAGTGGATCCCGGCGTTCGCCGGGATGACGCGCTGCGGCGACGACGAGGCCAGCAGAGGCGAACAGTGCACGGTGCGAGTCCGGCAACGAGGGTGGGCCAGTCTATCGAACGACGGGCGGGTCGCGTGCTGGCTGACAACTGCCGGCCAGGCTCAGCACTGCGCGCCGCGCGCCGCCCTCGCCCACGGCAATGCCCTGGCTGACGAGCGCCGCTTCGACGCCGCCGATGGCGCCCAGGATCATCGCCGGGTTGCAGTCGCCGAGGTGGCCGATGCGAAACGCGCGGCCCGATAGCGGCCCGAGGCCGCCGGCGATCGCGACCTGGAAACGCTCGCGCGCGACGGTGCGCAGCGCGTCGATGTCGATGCCCGGCGCCACGGCGATCGTCGTGACCGAGCGTGATCGGCTGGCCGGGTCCTGCGCGAAGAAGTCGAGCGCGCCACCCTCGCGCCAGCCTTCGACGGCGGCCTGCACGGCGAGCGCCAGTTGCTCGTGCCGACGCCATACCGCGGCCAGCCCTTCGTCGAAGATCAGGCCGAGCGCCGCCTCCATGCCGAGCAGCAGGTTCTGCGGCGGCGTGCCGCAGAACTTGCGGTACGAGATGTCACTCTTGCGGCGCACCCAATCCCAGTAGAAGCGCGGTGCCAGGCTGCGCTCGGCGGCGGCGAACGCAGCGGCGTCGACGGCCACGAAGCCGACGCCGGGCGGGCACATCAGGCCCTTCTGCGACGCGCCCACCGCCACGTTCACGCCGAGCTCGTCCATCGCGAACGGCGCGGCCCCGAGCGAGGCCACCACGTCGGCCACCAGCAGCGCCGGATGATGGGCGGCGTCGATTGCGCGGCGCAGCGCGCCGAGATCGCTGGTGACGCCGCTGGCGGTGTCGGTGTGAACCGCGAAGACCGCCTTGATCGTGTGCGCGCTGTCGTCGCGCAAGGCCTGGCCGACGGCCTCGGCGGCGATCGGCCAGCCTTCGCGCCACGGGGTGCGCAACGCCCTCCGGCCGAGCGCTTCGGTCTGCTCGGCCCACGACTCGCTGAAGTGACCGGTGCCGGGCACCAGCACCGCCTCGCCCGGGGCGGTGAGGTTTTCGACCACCGCCTCCCAGACGCCATGGCCGTTGGCGGCGTACAGGAAGACGTCGGCGGCGCGCGCCTGCAACAGCCGCCTCAGACCCTGCTCGCAGGCGGCGATGTTGGCGTCGGCGCGCGGGTCGGCCAGGTCCATCGGCTGCGCGCTCATCGCGTGCAGCACGGCGTCGGGAAGCGGCGTGGGGCCAGGCGAGTGCAGAAAGCGGCGACCGGGGATGCGAGGGCTCGATGTCATGCGCGGTTCGGTCCGAGGAGGGCCAGCGCATGATCGCAGAAACCAGGCCTCCTTCTTCTCTCGCAAGAATGCACCCCGCGTCGCCGCGCCGCGCAGCTGTCGCCCATCACCGCTGACGCATCAGGATCATTCGAAGGTTCGCGCCAGTCGGGCTTCTTGCGTGAGGCTGACAAAGGCGCGCACGATCGTCTCAGAGAACGATTTCAGGGGGAGTCATGAGGGGACCTGATTAGCGACACGCTTCAGCCACAGAAGATGCAGGTGCGCTGCACTGCCCACCCCGCCGTCATCCCGGCCCTTCGACAGGCTCAGGACAGGCCGGGCTGCGCCTGTCGAAGGGCCGGGATGACGCGGGTGAGCTGAGCTTCGTCACCAATCAGGTGAGGGGATACTTTGGCGCAGCCGCCGTCACGGCAGGCTTGGTGTGCACGGCATGCGGTGGTGGCGGTGGTGGATCCACGTCGCCCGGCTGCCGACGCCCATCCAGTCGACGGGGCCGGCCTTCGATGCGGTCCAGATGGCCGACGGCGTTCTGGCCACGACATCGTTTCACGTGGCCAGCACCCGCCCGGTGCGGCGGATGCTGACCGGGCGCCTGTTTACTTCATGGTCCAGTTGGTCACCTGCACCACGGCCGCATCGGCATTCTTCAGCGTGAACTGTCCCATGTTCATCAACTGGCGCCACTCATTCACGCGGCTGGTGCCGTTGGGCGCCTGGTTGTAGTCGTTCGTGTTCACGACCTTGTCGCGCTGGGCATAGAAGTTCGTCAGGAACGTTCGCTCGTCACCGCCGCTGGTTTTCGAGAGCAGGCCCTGGAGTGAACCGGCATCGCCGGTGGCCCCCTCATTGAGCGCCGTGTCGACGAATGAACCGATGGTCAGCGCATCTCCGAAGCCGCGCTGGCGGGCCTGCTGCACGCTGTAGGCGATGTACACGTTGTAGAACGTTCGCCACATCGCTTCTCTCCAGGAGGCGGTGTTTTGCAGGCTGTTGATCCGGCCACAGAAGACGCTCGCGCTGTCGCTGATGTTCAGGATGGCGTTGTTCATCGTGCCGTGAACGCCCGCGCGGGCGAGTCCCCCGGCCACCGTGGGATTGGTCGATCCGCTTGCGGCATCGAACGCCTGGAACAGCGCCGGCGCATCCGGCCCGCCATCGTTGGGGCCGCCCGTGGTCGCGCCGAAGATCCCTATCGTGTAGCCGCGGCCGTCATTGATGTTCTCGCAATAGCCATAGAACTTCGTCCAGTCGAGGGAGTCCTGCTCGGGCTTGTTGACGAGCTTCATGATGTTGTCCCACTGCTCACCATCGAGGCCGGTATTGGTCGCGAGGAATTGCAATGTCGCGGGCGAGAAGTTCGCGTCGTGACTGGTGGGCGGCGGAGCGGGTGCGGGTGCGGGTGCGGGTGCGGGTGCGGGTGCGGGTGCGGGTGCGGGTGCGGGTGCGGGTGCGGGTGCGGGTGCGGGTGCGGGTGCGGGTGCGGGTGC
>OBEQ011720563.1_pt1 | contig 35338 bp, 27 predicted proteins | sample 1670901 | NCBI WGS metagenome assembly OBEQ01 (sample SAMEA104232315, study PRJEB22302) | groundwater metagenome | biome: forest; feature: aquifer; material: groundwater | place: USA | collected 2011-08-07 | depth 5.4 m | reverse complement strand
TTCAAAAACAAATGAGCCGAAGTTTTGGCAAATCCTTTCCCCAAAAAATAGTTTTGCCAAAACTTCGTCCGCATTGTTCCGCCACCTGCCCAGAAACTTCTAGGGCAGAACACCAAAGAAAAATGTCCTTTCCTTTTTAGAAGAAATTGGTCGCGCGCAAATCCGAAAAGCAAGGAACATTTTTCTTTGGTGTCCGCCGAGGCTCTGCGAGGCGGTGGCGGGACTGGTTCATTCGTTCAGTTTCCGCTCGAAAAAAGTTCGCGCAAAGTGTATAATTACAGCACAAAATAAAAAGGCACTGGCAAAACCTAGTGCTTTTTATTTTGTGCCGAGGGAGCGAGCCGACTGCTCGGCTCGCGGTGGGGACTCGAACAGCGGAGTCATATTTTTTCAGCAGAAAAAATAGACGAGTGAGATGCGACAACTGGAAGCATCGCAAGACCTTGACCCCGCAATGCGGGGGAAAGGTGTACAGTTCCTGTAAGGAAGGTGCCCAGACAAATCCGAGCGACGGCGAGGGTTTAGTCGCGGGTTCATACTTCTTAGGAAGAAGTATGAAAGCCGGAGCGTGACGGCGCGAGGCGGGCTCGGCGGAATTTTTTACCAAAAAAATATCTGTGAGAGTCCCACCCCCGACACAAATTGACTTTTTTGCTGAATTATTTCCAAAAAAAACAGCGGTTTTTCTTTGTGCTATACTCGCAACCAGTAAGTTATTGAAACCTAAATCTCGGAGGCCTATGAAGACTCCCATGTTGGTGTTGGTCGGTGTTCTGTTACAGAGCATGCAGTCTCAAGAAATTAAAACTCTCACTCTTCCAGCATTTCCACCGCTCCGGATTGTGGTGCCGAAAGCGCCAACTCTTCCCAAGCTTTCCTTCACGGCTTCACCGTTGCTGTTGAAGTACGATGCTACGCCGACAGCCGTTCCAGCCGTCATTACAAACATGCCGTTCGTAATTCCCAAAAAGCGGTTTTGTTATGAATTGTGGGAGCAGGGGATGTTGGGCAAAAAAGATACAACACCGTTACCCGTTTGGACTCCAAAGGAGTTTATGCCGAAACTCTATCTCGTTCACAATTATCCGCAAGCTGAAAGCGAGTGGGAATCTGATGTGTGGGGGAGAATATGGCTGTTGTTGCCAAACACCGAGCTCGTGGCGCCCTTGGGCAGATGGGATTACCCGGATGTTCGCCACACGCGTCTTACGGTCGGTTTTCTATTAAGGCGGAAATTTTGAAAGATTTTTTTGCCGTAGCGACTCCATACTGGAGTCGTTTTTTCTATTGGTGTGTCTAACTCTTTGAAATTATATTTTTTTATGTATAATAGTCATATTCTAGAAACCAGTCTTTTTTTAGAACGGAAAAAGTCTGTTTTTGAGAAGTTTATGAGTTTGCGGCTGTAGCTCAACGGTAGAGCACTCCCCTGTAGATATGCAGCTTTCTGTCGAAATGGCAGATTGAAACTCTCTGGGATAACGGTGAAGGCTAAAGTCTGTCCTTTTTCTAAAAGTGCAGGACATGCGAATACCGTGGGAACCCTTCCATATTTTTACTTTCATAAAAAATAAGTAAAGAGAAGGGGCGCCGTAGAGACTAGATACCAGAGTGCCTAACCCTCGATTCAATTGAGGTATTGGTGAAGATATAGTCCACGCCTTTATGAAAATAATGGATAAGTGCACGGGAGAGGCCGTGGGGTCAGCACCCATCAGCCGCGCAAAATTAAAGGCCGAAAGGCCTTTTAATTTTGCGTGGCTGAGGAAGTGAACTGCTTCACTTCCGTATGGGCGCTGACCCCCGATTGAGCATTTTTTATTGAGGGTATGCTTTAAGCAGTTGAAATTCAAGGAACTAACATACCAACAGAAGCTTTGAATTTGAGAAACACTCGCTTTATTTTTGAAGAACTGCCACAAAGTCGTTGAAGTTGTCATCAGCGAGGATGCCTCGGAGCTTTAGCAAATCATCTTTAGTGTGGTAAATGCCTTTGTAAGTTGTGCGCGCTGTTTTGTAACCAGCTTCTTTGACTATTGCCATAATTTGCGGATTGGTGTAACCAAAAGGCGAAGCGAAGTGAAGCACTGGTTTGCCAAGCTCCCGTTCAATGATTGCTTTGCTTTCAGTAACTTCTTTTTTAATTTCGTCCAGCGGAGTATTTTTGAAGTAAGGGTGAGACAGCGTGTGGTCTGCGATAGTCATGCCAGCCTTATCCATTTCTTTTATCTGGTCCCATGTCAAAAAATGTTTCTTGCCGATAGGGTTGGTGTAGATGTAAAAAACGCCGGTCGCGTGATATTTTTTGAGAATGGGGAAGGCGTATTTGTACTGGTTGCGCCAGCCGTCGTCAAAGGTCAGAATTACCGGTTTCGTGGCGGGGGAGAGTTTGCCATTTTCCAAATCGTTGGCCAACTCGTCCAGCGTGATTGTCGTGTAGCCGTTATTTTGGAGGTAGACAATTTCCCGTTCAAGGAGCTCGGGGGTAATATCAAAGTCGTCCTGTTTTTTCGGTTCGTTTTTGATGTGCGGCCTTACGCTGTGATAAATAAAAATGGGTATTTTGAGACTGTTTGGCAAGGGTGTTTCTTCCGGCAGATTTTGGAACGCCTTTTCAATTTGAGCGGATTCCAGTTCGGGCCCAATTTCCAATAGCGCTTCCTCCGTGTCAGGATTTTCAATCAAAAGAAAGCTAGATGCTCCCAGTAAGATAAAGCCGAAAAGCAAAATGGTTGCGGGTGCTAGGAGATGTTTTTTCTTCATTGGTTTTTAGTGTGTTCGGAAAGTATAGCCTATTTTTGGTTACTCGTGTAGGGTTGTGTTATTATTCGAATGATGAATTTCAAAAAGAAACAAGCAATAATTCTTGCGTCCAAAGCTGGCGGGAAAATTGTAAAGAATTACTTCGGCAAGGTTCTTGCCGTTGAAGAAAAAAGTTGCGCTTGGGATTTTCGTACAGAGGCTGATGTGGAATCGGAAAAAGCCATTATCGCCGTGCTTGAAAAAGCTTTTCCAAAATACAACATTTTTTCCGAAGAGTGCGGACTTATTGACCGAAAATCCGAGTACACTTTTTTCGTAGACCCGCTTGATGGCACAAACAATTTTGTTTTGGGCATTCCAAATTTCTCCGTGCTGATTGCTTTGGCGAAAGGCAGGGAAGCCATTTTCGGTCTTGTCTATTTGCCGATGCTTGATATTTTTTACCACGCGGAAAAAAGCAAAGGCGCTTTTTGTGGCAGTTCTTCCATTAAACCGAGCCTAGAAACTTCAATGAAGAATTCTACAGTCGCTTATTCCTGCGGTTACAAAACCCCGAAGAGAGAAGTCGTCAGAATTATTGGCAACTTAAAAATTAAAGGCAAGGTGAAGCGCGTTTTGTTTAACTGGTCGCCAGCCGTGGACTTTTGTTTGCTTGCCTCTGGAAAAATTGAATCCATGATAAATTATAAAACTGAAATTTATGATTTTCTGGGCGCTAAACTGATTTTGCGCGAAGCCGGAGCGGTTTTGACCGATTTCAAAGGCAAGCCCGACACTGACGATTTTGCGCGCACTTTTGTCGCGAGCAACAACTCGGCAATTCACAGGAAAATTTTGCCATTACTTTAACAGTATCGCCCACCGTTTACGATATACTTTGCGGTCGCAGATTAAATCGTAATATTTACTCAGCACCTTGAAAAGAACGCCCTGCGTCAAGACACTCTGGTTTACAAGTCGGTCTTTATAGATTTTACAGCAACAAACCCAATAACACTCCCCAATATCGCGCCCGCGAGGAAATCTGAAAACCAGTGAATGCTGATTGAGACGGCAAGGCCGATGTACAGAGCGTAAACGAGCATTATCCAACGCAAAACTTTTCTATTTGGATAAAGAAGAGCGATTGTTACCGCGCCAGCGAAAGCCACAGCTGTATGAGATGAAGGCCAACCCCAAAATATTCCGTGCTTTAAGAAACCAAAATTAAAATTTCTGCTTATGTCCACTGTGGAAATGTGCGTCAGAAATTCAGGCTGGATTCTTCCCGTGAGGGCTTTGTAGGTTGCGGAGATAAGCCAAGCGACAATGCCGGCTTGGGCCACAGCCGAGCCTGTATTTTTTAACCTAAGATTGTTTCGCGCTTCGCCCCAGATGTAAAGACTTACTGGCAGAATAATCGGTATAAAAAAACCTAGGATAGCCGCGGGCAAGGTGAGCGACAGTAATAGACCGCTTCGGGTGGATTCAAAATACCACCAGTCAAAACCACTATTTACTAGAATGAATGTAAGCGCAATGGCAACAACATGCCACAGCCAGTTGTAGCCCGCGAAAACGCTTACAATATTTTTTGGAAGTTTGTGAATAAAAGCTCGGAACATTGTTTTATAGATAGTATAACCCAGAGTTGGCAATTCAATAGATTATGTTATTATCTTTTTCATGTTAACCAAAGACAAAAAAGCCATAATTGCCAGCGCCAAAGCCGGTGGCAAAGTCGTCCGAAAGTATTTCGGCAAAGTTTTGAAAGTTGAAGAAAAAAGTTGCGCTTGGGATTTTAGGACGGAGGCTGATGTGGAATCGGAGAAGGCCATTATCGCCGTCCTTAACAAAGCTTTCCCAAACTTTAATATTTTTTCCGAAGAGTGCGGATTTATTGACCGAAAATCCGAGCACACTTTTTATATTGACCCGCTTGACGGCACCAACAATTTCGTTTTGGGCATTCCGAATTTTTCCGTTCTGATTTCTTTGGCGAGGGGCAAGAAAGCCATTTTTGGCCTTGTCTATTTGCCGATGCTTGATACTTTTTATTACGCGGAGAAAGGCCTCGGCGCGTTTTGCGGGACAAGAAAGATTGCGCCAAGTCTGGAAACTTCCATCAAAAATGCCACAGTCGGTTATAGTTGTGGTTATAAAACTCCGAAGAGCGAAGTGGTCAGAATTATTGGCAACTTAAAAATAAAAGGCAAGGTGAAACGGGTATTGTTTAATTGGTCGCCAGCCACTGATTTTTGTTTGCTGGCCTCGGGGAAAATTGAATCCATGTTTAATCAAAAAACCGAAATTTACGATTTTCTCGGTGCCAAGCTTATCCTGCGCGAGGCTGGTTGTGTTATTACCGACGCCAAAGGCAAGCCGGATACTGACGATTTTGCTCACACATTTCTCGCGAGTAGCGGTGAGGCGATTCATCGCAAAGTGTTGCCGTTGCTGTAGGTTTTAGAGGATCCTTGACAATTAAGCAATAAAAAACATACAATGCTTTCTAGCATACAGAAAAAAAGGATAACTTATGAGTACACCACACCATGAAGAGAAGCTCAAATATCAGTTTCGATATCCAGACATAGAGTGGGACCAGCTTTCCCCGCAGGTCTTTGTTGATAATCGGGTAACACGCTACGGTGTCGACCACGAGGCTATTTTGGGGCGAGTCCAAGAGGTTTTGCGGTTCCACGGTTTGGAGCCCACTCGGGTTGAAGTTGTTCCCTACAATTGGCTTTTGGACGGCAACTTTGCCGCTGTCGCGGTTGCGTGCAAGATGCTAAAAGGCGCCCGCTACTTCGTGTATTCCTTGAAAGACAGAGAAGAACCGGTACCGGTAAGAGTGCGGATTAAGAAGATTCCTGTTCCTTTCGAGGGACTTGTCCCGTTTTGAAGCAGAAGTTTGTTTGAGTTCTTTCCAACCATTATTGTTGCAAGACAATGGTGGTTTTTCTTTTGAGTAATTTAGCAGAGCAATAGCGTAACTTTGCAAAAAGGGTAAAAATAAAATAGGATAGGGGAGTTGAAAGTTTAAAAAGGGGGCAAGTTGGCAAGTAACAAGTTAAAACGAGGCGCGAGTTTAGAAAGTTTTGAACATGCTCTTGCTTGCAACTTGTGAACTTTCTAACTTGAAACTAAGTTTTGCCGTTGTAGCTCAGTTGGTAGAGCGTCGTCTTGGTAAGACGGAGGTCCCCAGTTCAATCCTGGGCAACGGCTCCGGAATAAGTTTCAAGTTAGAAAGTTTCAAGTTTGTAAAGTTAATGCAAAAATCATAAATCTTGAATCCTGAATCTTCTTGGGTGGGACCTGTGGATAACTCACTGGTAATGTTTTGCGTACCGCTTTATAATAGAGTGATATGCAAAATGAACCAACATCAAAAATCGCGATTGTCGCCATCGTGGCGCTGTTAGTCGGAGGAGTGGTCGGGTATGTCGTCGGAAATTCAGGCGGTTTTGCGCGGGGCGTTTCCGCGGGAGTGGCGCAGGAAAAGGCAAGCGCAGTTGCGAAGCAGAAAAAAGTGGCCGATACGGCAGCCAAAGCTGTCAATCCTTTCCAGCCGAGTACGACCAATCCCTTTAAGCAAGCGCCGGTTAATCCGTACAAGGATGTCAAAGTTAATCCGTTTCAATAGGACTTTCACCTTTGGCGTCCTAAAGGACTGCGTTTTCTGCGAGCAGAATACTGCTCAAGAAAACGGGAGCATTTCTTGAATATGAATACAAAGAAAATTTTTGTTATCGGTGTCTTGCTGGCAAGCGCGTTTACGGTTACCGCTTACGCTAAATCGGTGTTTGATATTGCATATCCAATTTCCGAACTTGGCGGTTGCGCCGATAGAGTGGCTTGTAAAGCCTATTGTGATGACGTGGCTCACGCCGATGCTTGTTTTTCGTTCGCCAAAGAATACGGCATTGAGGTCAAAACGAAAAGCGCCCAAAGCGCCCAGATTAAAAATCTTCCAACCACCGGCCCCGGCGGTTGCAAAAACATTTCCGAGTGTCGTAAATATTGCGACGATTCCGTCAACGCGAGCGAGTGTTTCAAATTCGGCAAGGAGCACGGCTTAATTTCTGACGACGCGTCGCAGTCTCTGCAACCGAGTAAAATAGAAGAAGCCATTAAAAACGGCGGCCCCGGCGGTTGCAAAACGCCCGACGGGTGTCGTGTCTACTGCGAGGTTTCCGCCCACTTGGACGAATGCGTTTCGTTTGGAGAAAAGAACGGATTGCTATCTGCGACTGAGGCCTTGCGCATGAAGCAGGAAGGTTTCAAAGCTGTTATACAACAAAAACAGCAAGGCGCTTTTCAAGGTCCCGGCACTTGTAAAAGCAATGACGAGTGCAAGGCTTATTGCAATGACCCTGCCAATCAGGAAACTTGCATCAATTACGGAGTAGAGCACGGATTTATGACCAAGGCGGAAGCCGAGCACATTCGTAAACTTTCCAATCAAATTGGCCCCGGCGGTTGCAAGGGCGAAGCCTGCAGAACTTATTGCGATGACCAGGCGCATGCCGAGGAGTGTTTTTCGTTTGCCGAACAGAATGGGCTTTTGAGCGAAGAAGAAACGACACATACCAAAGAGATTATGGAGGTTTTGAAAAATGGCGGCCCGGGCGGTTGCAAGGGGAAAGGCGAGTGTCAGGCGTATTGCCAAGCTCCGACGCATCATGAAGAATGTTCCAATTTTGCCAAAGAGCACAATCTGATTGCTCCGGTGGAGCAGGAACGGATGAACTCTTCGCAAAAGCTACAGCAGGCGATACAAGAACAAGGTGGCGGTCCGGGCGGTTGTAAAACCTCCGATGAATGTAGAACTTATTGCGGGGATTCCAGTCATGTTACAGAGTGCGTGGCTTTCGGTTCGGCGCATAACGCGCTATCTCCCGAGGAGGCGCAAAAACGAATTCAGGATTTTTCAAGACAAGTGGAAGCGGGACAGAGACAGTTTGGCAGACCGCCTGCGGGACAGAACGGGCAAGCGCAGGGTTTTCCCGGTTTCCCCAATTCGGAAATGAACGGCGACAATGCAGACAATACGAATAATGATTTTCAAGGACAACTTCAAGAGTTCCAAAAATTTGAACAACAGTTCAGAAACGGACAGAATGGGCAGAATGGGCAGGGAATCCAAGGTACGATGAACCCTAATGTGAATCCCAACGAGAGGGGTCAACAAGGTCAGAACCAAGAGAATCATGGCGATGAAAAGCGATTTGTCGGCCCCGGCGGTTGTACCACGGAAGCGGAATGCAGGAAGTATTGCGAAACTAATCCGAGCGACTGTTCAAAACCAAATGGAGCAAATCGTCCGGCAGGCGACAGCAATCAGCAGAATCAAAGTGGCGCGCAGCCGAATTTAGGCAACGATGTGAAGCCTACACAACCGCCACGATGGATAAACGGACTGCCGAATAATCAAAATTTTCATCCGACCGACCCGAGGATGATGCAAAGGGAAAATCAAAGTGGCAACCAAACTGAAAGCAGTTTTCGCGCCACCTACGGCGGGCAAGACATGACGCCTAGTCAAAGACAAGCGCAACAACAATGGCAACAAGGACAGCAACAAGGACAAACAGGTCAGCCCCAACAGTTCGGCGGGTATCCCATGGGCGGGCCGAGCGGGCAGAACAGTCCGCAAATGAATGGAGGCGCTCCACAACCGAATCAGCAATTTCAAAACGGCGGTGCTAACATGCCTTCACCATCGCAGTTGGAGCAGGGGAATATGATGCCACCGGGTGGCCAAGGCGGGCAAATGTCCTATCCCCCAAGCGGGTCTTCAGGCGGTATGATGACGGCGCCTCCGACAGGCAGTACCATGCCTTCTTCTCCACCTCCGTCTTCACCCCCGCCAACTTTTGCTACGCCACCGCCACCCCCGCCTACCAGTTTTAATTTTCTCAAAGGTATCGGTTCGCTTGTTGCTAGTGTGCTTGATTTTATGAGCGGACGCTAAATAAAACTGAGAAAGCCCGCCCCCGCTTCGCGGGGGCGGGCTTTGCGTTGAAAACACCATTGTTTTGTATTACTATTCGTTTATTGCCAAAGTAGTTCAATGGCAGAACACCGCTTTCGCCCGCCCACCTTGAGATGCCGAAGTAGCTCAGTTGGTAGAGCAACCGATTCGTAATCGGTAGGTCGCGAGTTCGACTCTCGCCTTCGGCTCATTAAAGGCATGTCGGGCTGGTAAAGCGGGAATGTGAGTCCGATTCTCACCTTTGGCTCCAGAATTAGTTGCAAGTTGGGAAGTTCACAAGTTGCAAGTTAAGAGCGCGCTCAAAACTTTCTAAACTCGCGCCTCGTTTTAACTTGTTACTCGCTCGCTTTCGCCTGCCTGCCAGCCTGAAGTCGTCGTCGGCCTCGGCGGGCAGGCCCGCCCGACTCCAACTCGACCCCAATAAAAAAAGGTAACCGTTGCCGAAGCTTTGGTTACCCTGTACTCATCAACACCGAAGTCGTTCAATTAAGAACAGTTCCCTTATCGATGAGCAAATTCAGCGGACACTTATTCACGACGCTATTATTTAATAACATGTCTTGTGTCGTCCGCTTGGTCTTGCGACCTTAAGTTGCGCAGTAGACATCCGGGGATTCGTCTTTATGACAGGCATACCATCGTCTACTGCTTCCCCTAAGGGAAATTTTGTGGGACAATGCTATCCTCGTCTTTTAGACACCTTAATATTCGTCCCACCGGAGAATTGCTTCCCCAAATTCGCTCGACACTCATCCAATCGTCTAAAAAGACACATGCTCAATCGTCGAGCAGGTCTTGCGACCTAAATTGCAAAGAACTAAATTGCACCTCGGGTAGTGATACCCGAGGAGAGGGACACAACCTCCATCATCAACTAGAACAAGACAACTACCGAATCGTCCCTCTTCTCGACTCTGAACTTTCGTTTTGCAAAGTTCAACTCCGAGAAAAGGGGGTAACCATAGCCGAAGCTCTGGTTACCCTGCACTCATCAGCGCTGAAATCGTTCAATCAAGAACAATGATCTTGTCGATGAGTTAAATAGAGATCAAGCTGGCTTTACAGTCTGTGCGCCGTCCGCGCTTGAGGCTTTACTTGCTTTTTGAGCCGATTTCTCAAGATTCCACCATTCTCGGTGGAGCCACTCAACGAACTTGGTAAGCGTGCGCCAGATGGCCATCTTGTGGATGTGTCCATCGCCGTATCGTTGCGGTCCAGAAATGGTGATGTCTTCACCGGTAACTGGATTTTTTGCCGTATACTTGGTCTTGACCTTTTGAGGCGCGGGACCGATGGGGATACAGACGAATTTTTCCGTCTCAATTCCAAGTTTTGACGCCACCGCTTGTGTGACCTGAACGCAGACTTCGGGATGTTTTTCCCGAAATTTTCTCTTGTACCAATTGAGCTTCATGCCCCAAACGCTACCCGGTTTTTTGACAAACTGGTCAGCAAGGAGGTAGAGGGCTTGACGAGCGTCGGGATTCCAATTTGCAACCTCATTATTACGGCGACGAGGGAAGATCCAACGCGGTGTGGAATCAGGCGACCCCTCTTCAACTGCTTGGGGAATCAGATGCACCCCCATGAATTTCTTGAGTTTCGCGTCAGTTTCAAACCGGCGAATATCAATGATTGCGGAAATTATGCGAGCCGCAATTGCGGGACCGACGCCGGGCAAGTCAGCAAAAAGCTTTTGCCAAACATCAGTTCCCTCAACGGCTTTAGTCATTGCCTTGAAGGCTTTTGCTTCTTGAGCTTCAATGGCCGTGAAGATCGGGTCATTTGCTTTCAGTTTTTCAAAGCGCTTTTCAATGTCGCCATCAGGGAAACCGCCGGTTGTTGAACAAAACATCATTCCAATCAACCGTTGACGAAGGCGCTGGGCGCATGCCATGCGGTCCTTCATTGCATCTGTCCGAAGCTTGAATGTTTCTCGGACAAGAATGATGCTTTTGTCGCGGACGACGGTGGGATAAAAATCTTCACCGTGCATGTGGGCCAATTCGGCCAAGAGCTTGGCGTCGTTCTCTTTCGGTTCGTTTCCACGATGCCCACGAAGTTTGAAAGGAGGAATGCGAAAGACTTCGCCGTCCATGCTGTGAAGTTTGTTTGAAGCGGCGAAAGCAAAATAATCGCCGGAGCCTCCAAGAGACATAGCCAATGCGTCCCTGGCCTTGAGGCCAGTCCATTCACACGGCACTTCTTTGACCACTTCTACGAGCTCTCGCGTTGACGGTTCTCCTTTTTTGCCACGCTTAGTTTTGAAACGGCTTTGGGATTCGTGCCGTGTTACTAGAGCGTCCTCGTCTTTTACGGCTCGCCAGATGACCTGCCAGGATTTAAAGCCAGAGATATCCTCATCAGAAGCGGGTACTCTATGCTCCGTCGGCAGGGTGCCGTTGATGAGGTCAAGTTCCGCTTGTTCACTCGGCAATTCCAATTTTCCACAGTAACTTCCGTCGGCGTTTACGATTGCCACAGTGGAGGGTAATGGTTCGGTCGGCTCACCGTTAACGATTCGCACCTTCACCCGATGGCGGAAGCCGAGGTATCGTGTGAATCCCAGCGAGCCAGTTGTTTTTATAGTTTCGGTGTTTTCTGTGCTCTCGGTATTTTCTTTCGTTTCAGTCATAACTTCATTGCGGTTTAGGGTCGCCACCCATGGTTTTTGGTTTGGTTTTTTCGCTCCGCGCGCGCGGGGCAAAAGAGGGAGGTTGGGACACAATTCCAGTCGCTTTATTAAAGCAACAGAGTTCTCGTCCCAACCCTGGCTTTCGCCAAAAGTTTGATCTCTATTTAATTTTGAAAGAGCGCTGTGGACAGACACAGCATCGTTCCTAAGAACATTGAACGGTTCGTCCACAGAGAGGGTTCACCCTCTTCTTGAGATTGAAAATTTATTCAATGCCAAGAAGAAGGGATATCCGCAGTGTGTGCTACGGATATCCAGGCTCATCAATACACGTGTCGTTCAATTAAGAACACTTCTCCCATCGATGAGCAAAAGAGCGGTAGACACGCTTTGGGTCGTCTTTACGACAAAGGTTCGTTCGTCTACCGCATCCCATAAGGGAAATTCGTGGGACACACCCCGAATCGTCTTTGCGACATACTTGTCCTCGTCCCACCGGAGAATTGCTTCCCCAAATTCGCTCGACATTCATTCCTTCATCTGAAAGACATTGCGTCTGTCGTCGAGCAGGTCTTGCGACCAAAATTGCAAAGAACTAAATTGCGCCTCGGGTATCGCTACCCGAGGAGAGGGACAAGGCATGAATCGTCAACCAAGACATTTTCTCCTTAGTTCCTCTTCCCGATTCTGAACTTCAGCTTGCTTTAATAAAGTTCAACTCCGAGAAAAGGGGGTAACCATAGCCGAAGCTTTGGTTACCCTGCACTCATCAACGCTTTCGATGTTCAATGTGAACATCCGTTGAGACGATGAGTTAATTCAGCGGACAATATTGACTGCGTGGCTAAACCACAAAGATATTGTCGTCCGCTTGGTCTTGCGACCAAATAACCTGGCACACTTTTCATATCGTCCTTAAAGGAAAAGACAAAAGTCCTCTCGCGCCAGTTCTTCCCTTGCGGGAAAATCAAAGAAAGGAATAATCTGTCTGTACCATATCACAACTCTGTATTTAAGGCAAGGGGCAGGGTGGGGGCATAGTTTTTGACTTGTAACACAACTGAAGCGTACGCTTTAGTTGTGTTACAGGTCGCTTTTTCTTTTTTCCAATTACCAGATAAAAATAGCAGTTAAAAGTCAAAGCGCCGTTTTTGCCGATTTGTTGCGGAGGTTGTAGAATGGAGACAAATGACCCAACAAGAAGCGCTGGAAATTTTGAAGATGGGACACAACGCCTTTGTTACGGGGGCGGCGGGAAGCGGAAAGACGCATGTCGTCAATCAGTATGTGAATTATTTGCGCGACTCCGGCGCTTACTCCGCCATCGGTGTTACCGCTTCAACAGGCATCGCGGCGACGCACATGGGCGGGCAGACTATTCATTCGTGGTCGGGACTTGGCATTCGCGCTTCGCTTTCGGAGCGCGACATTGAGGATTTGGAAGAGCGACAATATCTTTGGCGACGGTTTGAAAAAGCCCGCGTTCTAATCATTGATGAAATTTCCATGATTCATCATTTCCGATTGGATTTGGTGGAGCGGATTGTTCGTTCGTTTAAGCGAAACAATTTGCCTTTTGGCGGATTGCAGGTGATTCTTGTCGGCGATTTTTTTCAACTGCCACCAGTTTCGCGGCAAGGCGACGCTCCGGCCCGCTTTGCTTACCACTCGGCCTCTTGGGAGACGCTGAAGCCTAGAATGTGCTATCTGGAAGGACAATACCGACAGAATGACCTGGGATTTCTTGAAGTTTTGAACGCGGTGCGGGACAATCAAGTTACCGACGAAATTTTAAGTCGGCTGAAAGCTCGGTTTGGCAAAAGGCCAGAAGGACTTGTCGCGCCGACAAAACTTTACTCGCACAATGTCAATGTTGATTCTGAAAACGAAAAAGAATTGGGGAAAATCGCTGGCAACATTTTTTCATACAGCATGACGCACAAGGGCAATGAAAATCTCGCGCTTTCTTTGAAAAAAAGCTGTTTGGCGCCCGAAGTTTTGCGTTTGAAAATCGGCGCGCGGGTGATGTTTGTAAAAAATAATTTTGAATTGGGTTATGCCAATGGCACGCTAGGCATCATTGAAAGATGCGATTCGGCGGGTATTACCGTGAAAACTTCTCGTGGTGAAAAAATAGTTGTACTGCCCGCAACTTGGCGAATTGAAGACGGCGGGAAGGTGCTTGCGGAAATTACACAGTATCCACTGCGGTTGGCATGGGCCATTACGGTACACAAAAGTCAGGGCATGAGTTTGGATTCAGCCGAAGTGGATTTGTCGCAATCATTTGAAAAAGGCATGGGATATGTGGCGCTTTCTAGGGTGCGGTCGCTTTCGGGACTAACGCTACTTGGCTTGAACGATATGGCGCTTAAAGTTAATCCCGAAGTCTTGGAATTTGATAAGCGGTTTAGGGAGGAGTCGGCAAGACATGTGGAGGAGCTTCAAAAGCAAACTCCACAGAATGTGTCCACGGCGCAAAAAGCTTTTCTCAAAAAAATCGTTCCCGCTGGCGGAAAAGTCAAAAAAGAAAAACCGTCCACGATTGAGGAAACTAAAAAGTTGGTGGCGGAAGGGAAGTCGCTGAAGGAAATTGCCTCCGCGCGAAAATTAAAGCCGGAGACAATCATTGACCACATTGAAAAGTTGCGTGGCAAAGATACGGATTTTGACATTTCGCATTTGAAAAAAGAAATCCCGGCCGAACGGTTGAAGAAAATGGTGGCGGCTTTCAGAAAAGCCGCCACCAAAGACGGCGGGCACCCTCTTTCTCCTGTCAAAACAATTCTCGGCGCCGATTTTTCCTACGAAGAAATTCGTTTTGCCAGATTATTTCTCTAGTAGTTTGCCTAGTTTGCCTACAGTATCGCCTATCGTTCGTTTACGATATATCTTGCGGTCGCAGATTAAATTGTAATATTTTATTTGTAATTTACAGCAGTTACTTGAATTATGCGGGAGTATGCTACAATGTTTTTATGTCCGAAAATAAACAGAAACCAAAAGACAAGTACGGCGCGGTTTGGGTTTCGCATTCGTCAATGGGGGATTTTTTGAAATGTCCGCGGGCCTATTACCTCCACAATGTTTACAAAAATCCCAAGACAGGCAGAAAAATAAATATCATAAATCCGGCCTTGGCGCTCGGTCAAATTGTTCACGAGGTTCTTGAAGGTTTGGCAAAATACAAAGCGGAAGAGAGATTCAATAGGCCGATTTTGGAGAATTTTGACAAGGCTTGGCAAAAAGTTTCAGGCAAGCGCGGCGGTTTCAAAGATGCCGAAGAAGAAGTCTTGGCCAAAGTTCGCGGGAGGGCCATGATAGAGCGGGTTATAAAAAATCCAGGGCCGCTTAAAAATAAAACAGTTTTGATGAAGCCCGGCACAAACGGCATGCCTACGAATTTTTATCTTTCCGAAGACGACAACATAATTTTGTGCGGAAAAATTGACTGGCTTGAGTATGTGCCGGAAACCGATGCCGTGCGATTGATTGATTTCAAAACGGGTAAGCACGAAGAGAACAGCGATTCGCTCCAGCTTCCAATTTATCACTTGCTTTTGAAACACTGTCAAAACAGGCCACTTGCTGGCGCTTCGTATTGGTATCTTGACCGCGATGATGCGCCGTCATCAGTTGCGTTGCCCGACCTTGAAGTTGGACGCAAAGCTGTGCTCTCTGTTGCTCGTCAGGTAAAGACGGCTCGTGAGAAAAAAGAATTCCTCTGCCCGCGCGGAGCCTCGGGTTGTTTTGCCTGCCAGCCGTTTGAAAAAATTGTCCGTGGCGAAGCGGAATTTATCGGCGTGGGGGAGTACAACCAAGATGTGTATGTGATTTCAGATTTAAGTTAAAATTAAAGTCAAAAGCAAATTAAATTAAAAAATAGTTGAGTTAGATAATCAGTTGATTCCATATACCCCTTATTCTCACGAATAAGGGGTATATACAAAAAGGGAAAAGTAAGGAGATTAGAGTATCGGGTTAACGGCTTGTTTTTTTGTTTGTAACCGATTAAGATGTTTTGAGTTAAGACTGTTCAATGAAAAATCGTCAACCTGAAAGGCGGTGTCTATGCAACCTTTACACATCTTGAAAACCCAGCAGTTTAGTCGTGAATGGCTTGAAGAGATATTTCGGAAGACAACCGAACTCAAAAAAACTTTTATGACCAGAGACGGGCAGGCGGAACTTCTTACTTCGCTTCAAGGTTGCCTCATGCACAGTGTTTTTTGCGAAGCCTCAACACGAACTCGTTTTTCTTTTGAGTCGGCTGCGTGTCATCTTGGTATGAGAGTTGTCGCCACGGAAAGTGGGAGCGAGTTTTCATCGCTCATTAAAGGCGAGTCGCTTGAACACATGATAGAGGTTCTTTGTCGGTATTATCCAAAGGTGATTGTTCTGCGACATAAGCAAGAAGGCGCTGTGGAGCGGGTGGCGCCTATCGGCTCAAAACATGGCATCCCTATCGTCAATGGAGGAGACGGTGTTGGTCAACATCCGACCCAAGCTTTGATTGATGTATACACAATCAACTCTATTCGTGGCTCAGTTAAAGACATGACCGTTGTCATTGGAGGAGATTTGACCTATGGTCGGACAGCCAAATCTTTGGTATATCTGTTGTCAAAGTATGACGGGGTTCGTTTCATTTTTATATCTCCGCCACAATTGAAGATGGACAAAGGTGTCGTCAGTCACCTCTGCGAGCGCATGGTTCCTTTCCGCGAAGTTAGTGTGGATAATGGTAATGAAATCTCGGAAGTCTTTCAGGAGACCGATGTCGTCTATTGGACACGCACACAGAATGAACGGATTACCAACCCTGTGGAAAAACAGGCGGTTGCCGAAAGCGCTTCCCGTTATCGGATAACGCTTGACCATGCAACCTTACTTCACGCTCGGGGAGGAATTTTGCTTCATCCCTTGCCCATCAGCGGAGAGATTGATACCGCTGTGGATTACACTCCAAGCGAAAAGTACTTTGAGCAGGCCGAGAATGGACTTTTCATTCGCATGGCTTTGCTTCAGGAAATTGTTCAACTCTGATCTGACTCGTTTCGTTTTTTCATCGCCGTTCCAGAGATTTTTGGGACGGTTTTTATTTTGTATATACCCCTTATTCGTACGAATAAGGGGTATATACAAAAGAACAAAAATGTAATGAAATATCAAAGTCTTTTCTTTTGACAAATGTTTGAAGTCGGGTAAGCTGTGCTTTAGATTAGCTTGAAATGCGGAAAATATTCAAAAACAAAGGTTAAGATGAAATTCATGGTTGTCGGTTCTGACGGCAGAGCGCATGTTTCGGTGTCGAAACTGGCGCAGTCTTTGAGCGTTACCGATTTGTGGTGCGCTCCGGGCAATCCGGGAATTGCCGAAGAGGTTCTTAAAAACGGCAAGAAAGTTTCTTGCGTGCCGATTTTGGCTACGGAGATTTTGAGGTTGCGGGACTTTGCGAAACAGCACAAAATTCATCTCACGATTGTCGGGCCAGAAAAGCCTTTGACTTTGGGCATTACAGATTTGTTTGAAGCCGAGGGACTGACAATTTTTGGTCCCAACAAAAGCGCTTCTCGTCTTGAAGGTTCAAAATGTTTCGCGCAGGAGTTTGCGGAGCGGCACGGTTTGCCATTTGCTTCCGGAAAATGTTTTGATGACTCGAAGAAAGCGAAAGCTTTCGCTAAATCGTTTGACGGGCGTTGTGTCGTCAAAGCTGACGGTTTGTGCGAAGGCAAAGGCGCTTTTGTATGTCATTCTTACGAGCAGGCTGTTAAGGCAATTGACGACCTTCTGGTCAGAAAAACTTTGGCAGTGGCTGGCGAGCGAATTGTCATTCAAGAATTGTTGGAAGGCTATGAGTTGTCCATTCACATTCTTTGCGACGGCGAAACCTGGAAGGTTTTGCCGTCGGCGCAGGATTATAAAATGTTCAACGGCAATCAAACTGGTGGCATGGGCGCTTACTGTCCACATCAAAAGATTACGCCCGAGCATGTTGAGCAAATTGCAACCAGCATCATGGCGCCTTTCCTTAAGGGTTGTCGCGCCGAAGGCATTGTGTTTCAAGGTCTTTTGTACCCAGGAATTATGATGACCAAATACGGCCCGAAAATTCTTGAGTTCAATGTAAGATTCGGCGACCCCGAAACTCAAGCGATTATGCCGATTCTTAAAACCGATCTTGCCGAACTTTTGCTTGCTACTGTGGAAGGCAGACTGGCGGAAGCGCCGATTGTGATTCATGAAAACCTCACGGCGGTATGCGTTGTTCTTGCTTCTCCGGGTTATCCGGATAATCCCATAATTGGAAAAAGGATTTTTGGTTTGGAGGATCTGAAAAATATCCCCGGTGTTAAAATTTTTCACGCTGGCACATGGCTTGATGAACCGGAAAGTCCTTCAGGTAATTCTCGTCTTGTAACCAACGGTGGCAGGATTCTCTGCGTATCGGCATGGGACCGGAACTTAAATATGGCAAGGTGCTCTGCTTATAACACTGCTTGCCGGATTATAATTGAGGGTGGTAGCCACATGCGGTTTGATATAGGGGAGATTTACGAGTAGTTGTTTTCGAGCCGGTTCCTTTTTAGGAGCCGGTTTTATTTTACAACAGTCAGACTAACCGCGGTTAGTCTGACTGTTGTAAGTTAAAACCTATGTCAATTCTTTGACCTTTTCCGCGATTAAACTGATTTCGTCGTTACGGTTTGAAATTCTGCCTTTGATGGCGATGCATTTTTCGGCTACGATAAATTTTTTGAATTCTTCCAACACTCTCGGAAAAACCACCACTTCAATTGAGCCGGTGAGGTCGGCGAGGCGGACAAACGACATCTGTTCGTTTCTTTTGGTGATAATCGGCTTGGCTTCTTCAATGATGCCACCAACGACCGCGACCATACCCTCTTTCATTTCGGTTTTTATTCTGGCGATTGTTACTTCGCGTTTTTCCAAAACAGATTTGAATTTGTCTAGCGGGTGGCCTGAAATGTAAAGACCGAGAAGTTCTTTTTCCCAGAGCAGTTTTTCGGTAAGGCTTACGGGCGGTACGGCAAGAAGTTTTAGGTCGTCTTCTGATGACATGGCCGAGTCCGCGAGGCCGCCAAAAAGCGACACTTGGTTGTCCGACGCTTTGGCTTTTTCTTTGTTGTAAGAGAGCAGGAGTTCAACGTTACCGAACATTTTTCCCCGTTCGCCAAATTCGTCCATCGCTCCGGCTTTAATCAGAGCTTCAAGCGATTTTTTGTTGAGGTTTCGGTCGCGGATTCTGTCCAGAAAATTAGAGAGCGATTTGAACGGCCCGCCTTTTTCTCTTTCTGATATTATGGCGAGAGCGATACCTTCTCCAAAGTTTTTAATTGTCGTTAACCCGAATCTTATTCGGTCTTCTTTTTTGGTTATTGTTTCTTGGTTATTGTTTATTGTGGATTTCACTACTGTGAATCCACTATAACTTTCATTGATTGACGGCGGTAAGACCGCGATATTCATTCTCTTGCACTCCCCGATAATTTCGGCAATTTTTTCCACATCTCCCGACTCGGCCGTAAGCACCGCTGACATGTAAATGGCGGGGAAGTTGGCTTTCATGTATGCGGTCTGGTAGGCCACACGGCCGTAACTTGCGGCATGAGCTTTTCCAAATCCATACGCCGCGAAAGGTTCAATCAATTTCCAAAGTTCGTCGGCTTTATTTCCCGTCATTCCGTTTTTGACAAGACCTTGCAAAAGTTTTTCTTTCTGGGCTTCCATTTCCGCCGGAATTTTTTTGCCCATGGCCTTGCGGAGTTTGTCGGCCTCAAGCCAAGAGTAGCCCGCGAGTTCAATGGCAATAAGCATTACATCTTCTTGATAGGTAATGACGCCGTAGGATTCCGATAAAATGCTTTTCATTCGCGGGTCAAGATATTTGATTGAAGCGGAGTTGTGTTTGCGTTCCACATATTGCGGGATTGATTCCATTGGGCCCGGACGATAAAGCGCCACCATGGCGTTGATGTCGTGAATGGAATTCGGTTTCAAGTCTTTTAGGTATTTGGTCATACCGCTTCCGTTCAATTGGAACAATCCGCCGGTAACGCCAAGCGAGAGCATTTCAAAAGTTTTTTTATCATCCAGCGGAATATTTTCAATATCAATTTCTTTATCTTCAAGTTTTTTCACGAGCTGTACGGCATCGGCCAGAATGGAAAGATTTTTAATGCCAAGAAAGTCCAACTTCAAAAGTCCCACATCTTCCATGACATACATGTCGTATTGGGTAATGATTTTGCCTTCGCCCTTCGGGTCAAATTGAAGAGGAGTGAAGTCGGTAAGGGGGGTCGGTGAAATGACAACTCCCGCCGCGTGTACCGAAATGTGTCGTACGCACCCTTCTATTTTTTTCGCCAACACGATAATTTCTTTTACCTCAGCCTCCTCACTGTACATTTTTTTAAGCTCGGGAACTATCTCCATGGCGCGATCAATTGACATGGGGAAACCTTGCGAACCCATGGGAATCAGTTTGGCGATTCGGTCGCTCAAGCTGTATGGATGACCTAGCGCCCGCGCCACATCTCTCACCGAACCCCTAGCCATCATGGTGCCAAAAGTTCCGACTTGCGCAACGAAGTCCGTGCCGTATTTTTGCCTCGCATAAGAGATAAGTTCGTCGCGACGGTTGTCGGCGATGTCCATATCAATATCGGGCGCGGTCGGCCTTTCGGGGTTTAGGAATCTTTCAAACGGCAATTTGTATTCAATCGGATTGACTGTGCTGATGTATGAAAGGTAAGAGACCATACTGCCTGCGGCCGAGCCTCTGGTGGTGCTTAAAATTTTTTCTTGGCGAGCGTGACGGAGCAAGTCAGAGACAACGAGAAAATAAGGAGCATAGCCTTTGTCGCGAATGATTTTCAGCTCGTACTCAATTCTCGTTTTCATTTCAGGCGTTTCCGAAAGGCCTCGGGTTTTGATGCCTTCGTAAACAATGAAGCGCAGTTCTTCGTCCAAATTTTTGCCTGACGCCACCTTGTAATCCGGGAAAACCCATTTACCGAGTTCAATCTGCAGGTCGCACGAATCGGCGATTTTCGCGTTGTTCTCCAAAGCTTCCGGCAAATCCTTAAAATATTTTTGGGCTACCGATTCAGTGATGAAAGAAAAGTCGCCGGAATTTTCCGAGCCGGTGGCGCGTTCGGATAGTTCGGCGTTGCTGTTTACTAGAGTGAGTGTGTCGCGAGCTTTTTTGTCTTCTGGCGACAGATAGTAGACATCGTGGGAGGCCACTAGAGGCGTTTCGCTTTCAGCTCCGAACTTTTCAAGCGCCGTCATATTTTTTTCATGCCCTTCAATTTCAGGATGATGAGTTATTTCCAGAAAAAAATTTTCCGCGCCAAACGATTTTTTGTGCCAGTCGGATAGTTCTTTGGCTTTTGCTTTGTCGCCATTTTTCAATGCTTCCATTATTTGCCCGTTGAATGAAGGTGATATCGCTATCAGCCCTTCGGCGTATTTTTCCAAAAGCTCTTTGTCAACACGGGGTTTGTAATAAAAACCCTCAAGATGCGCCAGTGTAACCAGTTTTATTAAATTTTTGTAACCGACTAAATTTTTGGCAAGCAGAACCAATCGCGTTCGTTTGTTGTCCACACCGGCTTGTTTGTCAAAACGGCTTCGGGTTGAAATGTAAGCGTCAACGCCAATAATCGGCTTTATACCTTCCTTTTTGCAAGTTTTGTAAAATTCAATGGCGCCATAAAGATTGCCGTTATCGGTGAGCGCCAGGGCTTCCATACCGGCCTTTTTTGCCATTTCTACCAATTCATCCACTTTCGGCAAAGCGGATAGTAGGCTATAATGACTGTGCGTGTGGAGATGTGAAAATTTTCGTTGCATGCATATTGATTATACTATATTATACATAGGACTTCCGCGATTGGCGTAAGAAATTAGTTGCAAGTTGGAAAGTTCACAAGTTGCAAGCAGAGAAAGTTTCAACGCTTGGTAACTTTCAAACTTTCAAACTTTCTAACTTGTTACTTGCGTACTCGTTTTAACTTGTTACTCGTCGGCACCCCCGCCTGCCAAAGCCTGAGCTTTGCGATGGCGGGCAGGTCAAACTGCATCCGACTGTGGAAGTCCCACCCAAGCATTATGTCCAATGTAGAATTTGAAGAAAATAATTTTTCCGTGGGCATTCCGCTTCAGCAAGCAACCACTACTCCGACTTTAGTAAGACTTATTTTGAAAACCGGTATTGCCAAGGATGAAAAACAGGCGAATTTCGTTTTGATTGGTGTTGCTGTGTCAGCCTTTCTTCTTACCGTTTATGTAATTTACAGTTCTTTTTTTTCTAGGCCAACTCCGAAACCGTTGCCGGTTCAACAAAATGTTCCAGCCAGGCCTCAAAATTTTTAATCTTTTTATTTTATGAAAAACAAAAAACGAGGTTTTACTTTAATTGAGTTGCTTGTGGTGATTTCCATTATCGGACTTTTGTCTTCAGTTGTGCTGGCGAGTGTAAATGGCACTCGGATTAAGGCGCGAGATGCAAGGCGAGCTTCGGACATTGACGAAATTTACAAGGCTCTTGTTCTTTATTACGACCAGTACGGTTGTTTGCCTACAACCCAGAATGTGGGCGGTCTTACCCCCTGTATTCTTGGATATGACGCCGCAGATCCACCGCCAGGTAGTGTAAATCTTCCTGACGAAAGTAGGTATCCTGTTGCTACTCCTGACTTTGTGAAATTTCTCGCGCCGACCTATTTTCCTGCTGGTAAAGTTCCGCTTGACCCTATAAATAACGCCAGCTATCACTACGAGTATTTTTGTTATTGGCCAGCATGGCTGGGTCCAGGCAATCTTGTACTTCCAGGACTTCACTTGGCTTATTACTCGGAAGCTACAGGCCAACTGGTAGTAAAAAATCCGTCTTACAATACTCCTGGATGGATCCTTACGGACACTTCTTTTAGTTGCCGATAGTTGTAGGAGTCTAAACTCCTGCAAATTTTGATGAAATATCTCGTTGGCATTGACGAAGCGGGCAGAGGGCCGATTGCCGGGCCTGTGGCGGTGGGGGTGTTTGCGGTGCGGGAAAAAATTCAACATCAAATGTTGAATTTTTTCCCGCGGGGCCAAGTCCGCGATTCAAAAAAATTGTCGCCCCTTCTCCGAGAGAAAATCTACAAATCGCTTGTGGTCGAAGAAGCTCTTGGGCGAATTTCTTTCTCCGTTTCTTTAGCGAGCGCGAGGTTGATTGACGAGAAGGGAATCACATTTGCGATCCGTTTGGCGTTATCAACCGCGCTCGCGAAATTGCGATTGAAGCCGAGCGAGGCGGAAGTTTTGCTTGACGGTGGACTGAAAGCGCCGAAAGATTTTCAAAATCAAAAAACCATTATTAAGGGCGACGAAAAGGAGGCGGTCATCGCCCTCGCTTCAATCGTGGCAAAAGTCTCTCGCGACCGAAAGATGCAGGCTTTCGCGCGGAAGTTCCCGGGCTACGGTTTTGAAATTCATAAAGGTTACGGCACGCGAAGGCATTACGAAGCGCTTGCCAAAAACGGCTTATGTCCAATTCATCGGCAGTCTTTCCTAAAGAGCCTTAAATAAAAATTTTTCATATCCCTTGACTTTATTTTGTAAGATGTTAGTATCCAAAACAGGAGAATAAGCTGTGCTTTTGTGGCACAGCGCCTTGCTCTCCAACAACAAGAACCCACCAAAGTAAGGAGGGCATATGGCGGAAATGGAAAAAGGGTCGGTGAAAATCACTCACTCTTCAATGGTAATTTTCTGGGAATCTAGCGATGTTCCAGGTGAATTGAGATTTCTGGCTTTTCAGTACACTCGGAAAAAGAATGGAAACCTTTGGACTACTTGGCGGTTTCCGAACGAGACGGGTGTGGAGAACGAGGAACCGATGCATACTGCCGTTAGCGGAATGCATCAAGAAATTCCTTTGAACCCCAACGAATTCCAATTTGATTTTGATAATTTGGGGAAACCTATTTGGGTCAAAAGATGTGACGGCGACCCGGAAAAAGGCGGGGGCATTCATGAAAAACATGTTTTCATTGCCCGCGTTGGGCGTGGCGAATTGCGCAGACAACCTTTTGAAGAACCAGCCAAGACTGACCCCAAAACAGGCATTGAGCACCCCGGCGAAACTCTTGGCCCACCGACATGGTTTGAAGCAGGAAAGCTTCTTGAAATGATGCACGAACGAGGACTGCCATTTCATAAGGAAGCGCTTGTCAGGGCTGTCGGATTCCTTGCCAAAGACAGGTTGGTTTCGAATCATTACGACAAACTTTTGGCGGGGTATCAAAACATTTTGTCGGAATAGCGGTCGGTTAAGGCGAGATTATTACTCGCCTTTTTTATTTGCAAATTTTTTGAAATCTGATAAGCTTTCAAACCATGGTAGTACGCATGCGCGCCAACAGAGGTCATAGGGACAATCGCCGTTCTCACTTCGCTTTGAAGGAGGCGCGATTTTCTTTGTGCAGGGACTGTGGCGCTTCGCATCTGCGCCACCGAGTATGTGTTACTTGTGGCAAGTACAAGGGTATCCAAGTGCTCAATGTTCATGCTAAGATTGAGAAGAAGGCCAACAAAATGAAGGCCAAGGCCAAAGCGAGTTAATTTTCAATTATCAATGTTCAATTTTCAATGAATTCTAAAATTGAAAATTTTACAATTGATAAATTGATTGAAAATTGATAATTGAAAATTTGAGTTTTTGTTATTTCTATGGCTAATCGGCACCTTGCAAGGTCAACAGTTCTACAAACACTCTTTGAGTGGGATTTTAAGGGGCGTCGGGAAACTGACGATGTGGAGGCGATTTTGGAGCGCGATGTTACCGAATTCGCGCCCGGCCTTGGCGACACTTCGTTCATGAAGGCGCTTCTCCGTTCTATTATGGAGAAGCTCCCCGACATTGACTTGATTATTACCAAAGCCGCGCCGGATTGGCCGATTGAAAAAATTTCAATCATTGACCGAAATATTTTGCGCATCGGTCTCTTTGAATTGTTGTTTGCCGACAAGAGCGAGGTGCCGGAAAAAGTGGCCATCAACGAAGCCATTGAACTGGCGAAAACTTACGGCGGAGAAAACAGCGGCAAGTTTGTAAACGGCGTTCTCGGTTCGGTCTACAAAGAGCTCGGCGAACCCGGCAAAGACGCGGTTTCTAAAAAAGGCAAGCGCAAGATGGAAGTGCCTTACGACAAAATGCCGATACAAAAACTCGGTGGTGCGGTGGTGTACGCGCAAAGTGGCAGTGACACTTACCTTGCTCTTGTGCATGATATTTTTGGCCATTGGACGCTTTCCAAAGGCAAGATTGAAGGCGAAGAGAATGTGGAAGAGGGAACTGTCAGGGAGATGAAAGAAGAGCTCGGTATTGATGTAACAATCAAAGAGCCTTTGGGCAAAAACGAATATGTGGCTTCCGACCCTGAGAAAGGCAAAATCAGAAAGCAGGTGAATTATTTTCTTGCCGAAGCCAAGTTTGAAAATTTAACGCTGGGCTCGTCGGGTGGACTTGATGACGCGCGGTGGTTTAAGATGGCCGACATCGTTTCCTTAAATATTTACAACGACATTTTGCCGATAGTAACGAAAGCGGTCAACATTTTGTTGCAGAAGTAGGTAGTATTTAGTAGGTAGTAAGGTAGAAAGAGCAAATTTTTTCTTACTTTCTACCATACTACTTACTACCGTACTAACTACTATTCATATGGATTTTGCAAAATTTGAAAAACAACTCGGCATTTCTTTCAAGGACAAAAGCCTTCTTCAGACGGCGTTTACTCATCGTTCCTATATAAATGAAAATCGCAGGGCTTCGTTTGAGCATAACGAGCGATTGGAATTTTTGGGCGACGCGGTGCTTGAACTGATTGCAACTGGTTTTCTTTATAATAAATATCCGGACAAAAATGAGGGCGACATGACTTCGTATCGCTCGGCGCTTGTGAATGCGGTTACCTTGTCGGAGATCGCTTCAAAGCTTAACATGAATGAGTTTTTGCTGTTGTCGCGTGGCGAAACCAAGGATGTCGGTCGGGCGAGGCAATACATTTTGGCCAACACCATGGAAGCTTTCATCGGCGCTTTGTTTCTTGATCAGGGTTACGCAGGCGCCGAAGCGTTTATCAAAAAGCACATTTTGTCCTTGATTGACGACATCGTGGCCAAGAAAAGTTGGCTGGACGCTAAAAGTTTTTTTCAAGAAAAGGCGCAAGAAGAAGAGGGCATTACGCCTTCTTACACTGTGCTAAAAGAAGATGGCCCTGACCACGATAAGCATTTTACGGTGGCGGTTGAAATCGGTCGGGAACGAGTGGCGACAGGAGAAGGCAAGTCCAAACAGGAAGCGGAACAGGACGCGGCGAGGGAGGGGCTGAAGGCGAAGGAATGGCAGTAAAATCGTCAGACGATTTTACTGCCAGTTGAAAGTGTAAAGTTATAAAGTTTGAAAGTTGGGGAAATAGATTCAAGAATCAAGATTCACGATTCACGATTCAAGAAAAACCCTCGGGCAAGCGGAGCTTGCCCGAGGGTGTTCAATTAGTAGTCAAAAACTGTACGATATCCGTCGGAATGCAGTAGGCTAAGCATCGTACAGTTTTTTGGAACATCGTCACACGGTAGTCTTCAAGCTTTTTTAATTTGCAATTTTTAATTTACGATATATCTTGCGGTCGCAGATTAAATCGTAATATTTACAATAACTTCGCGACCTCATTCCGCGACCTCATAATTATTGTAAATTCTCTTATTCTCTAATTCGCGCCTGCCCGCCATCTGCGCTAGCAAACGACTACCCTTGCATGTCGGGCGGGCTTCGAGCATGCTATCGTCGTTTAATGAATGAGGGTGCCATACCGTTTGTTGGCGATTTGGGTAGGCCGATGACGGCGAAGGAAAGAAAATCGGCAAAGAAATTCGTCAAGTTCGCTATTAAATCTCTTAAAAAAACTGTTTCCACATCTAAAACAAAGGTGTAAATTAGCTCTTGTTTCGTGAACAAGGTGTCGCCTAGACACCTTTTTTATTTGTCCAAAAATGTTATAATTGACCAATCTTTTTATGCGTTCCTAATTCCTACTTCATAATTCTATCCCACCATGTACCTTAAGTCTCTAGAATTATCCGGTTTCAAATCCTTCGCCAAAAAGACGACGCTACAATTTACGACGCCGATTACGACCATTGTCGGGCCGAATGGCTCGGGCAAATGCGTAGACGGTTCAACCATGGTTCAGTTAGGCAACGGAGCGGTTGTTCCTATTAAGACGCTTTTTGAAAGCGCAGAAAAGAAAGCAAAAAAGATACAGAAGTTTGACGATGGATTGGCGATTATAGCTACGGATGCGAATTGTGAAGTCGCATCGCTTAATTTGAAAACATTAAAAACAGAATGGCGCAAAGTGACAGCCTTTGTGAAAAGGACGGCCCCCGCTCATCTTCTTGAAATTATCACGAAATCAGGAAGAACAATTACTGCCACGCCCTATCATCCCCTGTTTGTGTGTGAAGGCGGAACAGTAAAAGCTGTGAAGGCGGGCGAAATAAAGCAGGGCTTAGCGATTGCTGTGCCACGCGCTCTGTTTCCGCAATCTGAAATTCAGAAAATTTCAATGTTTGATATTTCTTCTGCGTTTAGGCCGAATGACAGAGTGTATATTCCGTACAGCAGTGTGCTCGAAGAAATAATGGATGCAAGAATTATTGTGCAAGGAATAAAAACCACCGCTGGCCTTGCTCGCGCCTGTGGTGTAGATGAAGTTGTATTCAGGCGTGTGCGATGTCAACAGTCACTTCCTGTTTCGCATCTACCTTCGCTTTTTGGCGCGCAAATTGACGAACTGTCGGACAGGGTCATTAAATCGCGCGGAACAGGCAGTATGCGCGTACCGAAATTTGTTGATGAGTATCTGGCGCGTTTTTTGGGGTACATGATAGCGGAAGGCAGGCTCAATAGTAATGGTCAAGTGTGGTTTGTGAACGATGACCAGGATTCAATCAAGGATTTTGTGGAATGCGCTAATAATTGTTTTGGTTTGTCGGCAAAAATTTTCTCATATAAAGGCGCCACTAAAGATGTTATTATTTTTTCTCTGACTCTGGCTCGAATATTGGATAAGGTATTTAGCATGGAAATCGCGGGTAATTCTCGAACGAAAAAGGTGCCACCCCAAATATTCCGTTCTCCCGATTCCGTCGTGTCCGCTTTTCTATCCGCGCTTTTTGACGGTGACGGATATTTTAATTATGTAGAAAAGCCGAGACGGCAGATGTATGTAGAATATGCCACTGCGAGCGAAGAACTTGCCAGAGGCGTTGCGACACTTCTCTTGCGATTCGGCATCAATGCGCTTATCAGAAAATCGGAAAAATGCGCGACCAACACTGAAAAGAAAATCAAGCGGATGTATTGGTCTGTCTTTATCTACGGGACGGATCAGGTTTCTAATTTTGCAAAGAAAATAGATGTGAAAGGCAGGAAACGGTTGGTTATCCAGAAGATGCGCTCCGTGGAAAAAATAGCCCCCAATCCGAATCTTGACCTCGTGCCGGGCGTTATTGATGAGATTCGCGAGCTCATAAAGGTCGCTGGCATAAATGTTAAAAGAGTCAGAAAAGAGATTCCTCTGTTGGCCACATATTATGAAAAGCGTTGCGTGCCTTCGAGAGTCGGGATAAAACGAGTCCTAGCGTTTGTTGAAAAAAACGGCAAGAAATCAAAGAAGGTGTCCTCGCTTTCTGAAGCGCTTCAGCGCATAACGACCTCGGGTATCTTCTGGGACGAGATTACATCTATAAAAAATAAAAAAGGTGGGGGTTTTGTCTACGACTTAACCGTTGCAGAAAATCATAATTTTGTGGCGAATAATATTTTCGCGCACAACAGCAATATTGCCGAAGCTTTTCGGTTTGTTTTGGGTGAGCAGTCAATTAAGAGCATGCGAGGCAAGCGCACCGAGGATTTGATTTGGAACGGTGGCGGCGACAGCCCTCGCGCCAATCGGGCTTCGGTCAAAGTGGTTTTTGATAATCGTACGCGACTCTTGAATGTTGATTTTGATGAAGTTTCAATTGAGCGAGTTGTTTATCGCGATTCTTCCAGCGAGTATTCGGTAAACGGCACTCTCGTTCGGCTCAAAGATATTATTGAGCTTTTGGCTGTGGCGCATATCGGTTCGTCGGGACATCATATTATTTCTCAAGGCGAAGCCGACAAAATTTTGAACGCCAACAGTCGCGAAAGACGCGATATGCTTGAAGACGCTTTGGGACTGAAAATTTATCAATACAAACGCGTTGAGTCGGAAAGGAAACTTCTAAAAACCGAAGAGAATATGAAATCGGTGGAGTCGCTCCGCAGGGAAATTGCTCCGCATATCAAATTTTTGAAAAAGCAAGTTGAGAAAATTGAAAAGACGCTTGAACTCAAGGAGGAATTGCGGAAAGCTTACAAAGAGTATTTCAAACGAGAGGACACTTATATAAAGGAACAAAAAAAACTTTTAGAGGAGGAAAAAAAGAAGCCGACGGAAGATTTGAAAAGGTTTGAGGAAGAGCTTGAGAAAGCAAAGAAGGTTTTGGAGAAGTCTTCGGGAGATTCAAAGTCAAAAGAAATTATCAAACTTGAAGCCGACCTTTCAGTTGTCCGAACGGAGAAAGATAAACTTTCCCGCGAGCTTGGCAGGGTTGAAGGCGCCATTTCAAGCGAAGAGAGGATAATCAACCGAGAGAAAAGCGTGAACGCTTACGAGGGCAACCAGAGCGTGCCTTTACCGGAAGTGCAAAGTATCGGCGAGGTGATTGAGGCAAAAATCAAAGAGCTTGAAAGGGAGCGTGATGACAATTCCATTCTGTCATTTTTTTCTTTCGTTCGGAGGACATTTTCGGAGTTTCTGGCCAAGCATAAAAGCGCTTCGGTGAACGACATGCGGGAGCTGTCGGAAAGTGAGTTGAGGAAGCTTCAAAAAGAACGATTGGCGCTTGATGAGAAATTCCAAAGTTTGAATGCTCGCGAAACGGAGTTGCGCAAAGTTTACAGTGTTTTGCAGTCGGACATTGAACGCGAGAAAGATTCCAGTAGGGAGGCGGAGCGGGCGATGTTTCGGATTATGAGCGAGGAGAATGATATTCGCGCCGTGCTGTCTGGACTAAAGATTCGGGAGGAACGGCTTACTATTACGGAGGAAGATTTCAAGCGAGAGCTTCATGAGGGGGCGGTGTTACTCGGGCGCGGGGTTTTGGACTTTGATGGGTTTGTTATTTTCGGGGAAGAGGGAGTTGCCCCGATTTCGGCGGCCGAAATCGGGGCAAGCCTCTCCGTCTCCGCCCGCAAAGCCCAGGAAGACCGCCATCGCTCCATTGAAAAAATGAAAATTAGAATTGAAGACGCAGGAGCCGGTGGCGGGGAAGAAGTCTTAAAAGAATTCAAAGAAACTAGCGAGCGCGACGCGTTTTTGGAGCGGGAGCTTTCGGATTTGCGCCAGTCGGCCGAGTCGCTTAAAGCTTTGATTGTCGAGCTCGGCGAAAAACTTGACCACGAGTTTCGCGCGGGCGTTGAAAAAATCAACGACAAATTTCACGATTTTTTCAATTTGATGTTCGGCGGTGGGCAGGCGGCACTTCAAATTGTCCGCGAACTGAAGAAAAAAAAGAGCGACAGCGATTTGGAAACTGTTTCGGACGACGAAGCTCTGACCCAAAGCATTGAAGAGGAAGAGAGCATCAAAGAGGGAATTGAAATTGAAGTCAATCTGCCCCGCAAAAAAATCAAGGGCCTCATGATGCTCTCCGGTGGCGAGCGAGCGCTCACTTCCATCGCGCTTTTGTTTGCCATTTCTCAAGTCAATCCGCCACCGTTTGTTGTTTTGGACGAAACCGAAGCCGCGCTTGACGAAGCCAACTCAAAAAAGTACGGTGACATGATTGAAAGCTTGGCCAAACTTTCCCAACTTATTTTAATCACTCACAATCGCGAAACCATGTCCCGCGCTGGCGTTCTTTTCGGCGTTACCATGGGCGCAGGAGGAGTTTCCAAGTTGCTCTCGGTGGCGTTTGACGAGGCGGTGGCTGTTGCTAAATAGCAACCGCAGCTGGATTTGATTACGGAGTTGAGTCGTCTTATTTCTATCTACCTTACTACCCACCACACACTATTTACTACCGACTACTTACTACCCACTAGCCCGTAATCCAGTGTTCTCCTCTCCAAGTCCGCCCCGACAACTTTGAATTTAACGGCGTCGCCGAGGGAGTATTTTTTCTTGGTTTTTTCGCCGACGAGGCAATAATTTTTTTCTTGCAGAGTATAAAAATCGTCTGATAAATCGCGGAGCTTTATCATGCCTTCGCATCTCGTTTCCTTTTCCTCAATATACATTCCCCATTCGGTAACGCCGGAAATTATTCCTTCAAACGCTTGGCCGATTCTTTCCCGCATGTATTCCACTTGCTTGTATTTTTTTGAATTGCGCTCGGCTTCGGCCGCCGCGATTTCTTGTTCCGAATTTTCCCGCGCCATTTTTTCATACGATTGCCATTCGTTAGCGGGAATTTTGGTGCCGTTTAGATGATGGAAAAGCACGCGATGAACAAGCAGGTCGGCATAGCGTCTGATCGGCGAAGTGAAGTGCGTGTAATAATCAAAAGACAAACCGAAGTGGCCGATGTTGATTGTTGAGTAAATAGCTTTGGCCATGGAACGCACGGCTGCGGTTTTTATCATTGATTCTTCGGCGCGCCCTTCAATTTTTTCAAAGAGCATTTGCAAATCTTTCGCCGAAACATTTCCACCTTTCATGGTGAGGTCATAGCCGAGAGCTTTAAGAAAAATTCCCAAGTTTGCAATTCGTTCGCGGTCGGGCAAATCGTGAATGCGATAAATAAACGGCTCCGAGCTTCGCTGTTTTTCTCGGGCTTTGAAGATGAACTCGGCAACGGAGCGGTTTGCGAGGAGCATGTATTCCTCAACGAGCTTGTGGGTATCTAGGCGCTTTTTTTTATAAATTCGGAGCGGTTTGCCGTTTTCATCAAGCTCAAATCGTACCTCGTCTTGTTCAAAATCAATGGCGCCCTTCTTGAATTTTTCATCGCGCAGTTTTTTGGCGATGGCGTTTAGGGTTTGTAGCGTCTTATTCAAATTTACAACAGTCAGACTGTCGTCATTGACGACAGTCTGACTGTTGTAAGGGGCATCAATGAGTTCTTGAGCCGATTCGTATGTGAACCGTTTGGCCGAATGGATTACTGTTTTGCCGAACCAACGATTTTTAACCCCGCCATTTTCCGTTACTTCAAACACGGCGGAAAAAGTTAAGCGGTCTTCATTAGGTTTCAAACTGCAGACATTATTTGACAGCGCTTCGGGGAGCATTGGGATTGTGCGGTCAACCAAGTAAACCGAAAAACCGCGCTTTCGTCCTTCGCGGTCAAGCGCGCTTCCTTCGCGGACAAAATGCGAAACATCGGCAATGTGAACGCCGATTTCAAAGTTGCCATTGGCCAGTTTCTTGAAAGAAATAGCGTCGTCAAAATCTTTGGCGTCAACGGGGTCAATGGTGAAGGTAAGGGTTTTTCTAAAATCTCGGCGCTTGCTTAATTCTTCAGAGGAAATTTTCAAAACGCTTTTTGAAATTGCCTCGGCTTCGGTTTCAACTTCCGGCGGGAACTCCGTGTCAAAACCTTTTTCAAGCACTATGGCAGACATTTCCACATCATGGACGCCTTTCATGCCGATTATTTTTATAATTTTTCCTTCGGGGTTTTTCTTCGGGTCTGTCCAATTTGTGATTTTCACAAGTGCCTTGATGTTATCTTTGGCTCCAGCTGTTTGGTTTTCTGTTATGGCGATGTCTTTGTAAATTTTCTTGTCATCAGGTATCAGAAACAAACGGCCGTTTTCGTGTTCAAGCGTGCCGACAAATTCAAACTTTGCCCGCTTTATAATTTTCGCGACTTTGGCAGTTTTTCTGCCAAGAGAAAGTTTTGAAAGCGGGACGATTTCCACCTCGTCCAAATTAAGGGCGGTGTTTAGGTTTTCCGTTTCAATAACCAAGTCTTGTTCAAAATTTTCGTGCTCAAAAAATCCCGTGCCTTTGCCAGCAATTCTTATAACCCCTGTCAGTGTTTTAGTTTTTTTGTTTTTACCTTGCGATTGTTCGCTATTTTGCGCAAACTTTTGACTCTTTTTCATAACGGTGTCATTGTAGCAGAATATCAGCTCCCGCGCGAGTTCAGTCGTTCCGAACCCAATAAGTTAGGGTGTCTGCAGTTCCGATTGCGTAGCCCTTCAACTTTTTGTTTTTTTACCGACATACGCTATAATTTAGCTATAGCTAAATTATAGCGTATCATAAAATATCATAAATTGTACGCTGAACTTTATGGGAAACTTGGAAGAAGAACCGCGTCGACGGGCAAAACGAAAAAATTTGCAGAAAATAATTCTTGGTACGGTGGCTACGGCCGGATTATTGAGTGTTGCCGTAGTGGCGCCCAATGTTCTTGGAGCAATGGCAAAACTTGGGTTACTTCCATCAAATCGGCAGAAGGAGTTTATAAAAGCGGCCAGAGAACGGCTAGTGAAAAAAGGTTTGTTGGAATGGAGGGGAAATTTTTTGAAATTGACCGTCAAGGGAAAAGCTTTACTTGTAAGACTTGAGTTCAGTAGTTATAGGCTAAAGAAGCCGAAGCGTTGGGATGGAAAGTGGAGGGTTCTGATTTTTGACATTCCTGAAACCCGAAAAAGTCAACGCGAGAAAGTGCGACGCACACTGGCAAGTATCGGTTTCCTACGATTACAAGACAGTGTTTGGATTTATCCTTATGATTGTGAAGAACTTATTACACTACTCAAGGCCGATTTTGAAATAGGCAAGAATCTTTTGTACATGATTGTGGAAGCCCTAGAACATGATGCGGATATAAAAAAGCAGTTCGGTCTTGCTGTTTAGAATCAGCAATTTTTGTTGGTCTCCCATTTTGTTAAGTTTCCAATATTTATACGGGTATTGAAATTTTCTTGTTTCTTGTTTTTTGCCCATACGCTAACAATTAGCTATAGCTAATTGTTAGCGTATGGTAAATTTAATAAAATAATAAAACAACTCTAATAAAATAACACAAGTCTGATTTTGTAACATGGCAAATTTTGTAACAAGGCAAGGTTTTCCTAAGTTACATTTTTAAAGAGTTTTTGCTATACTCAACATCACTTATGACCTTAAAAGTCACAAAAGCCATACTGCCTGTTGCGGGTTTGGGAACTCGCTTTTTGCCCGCGACTAAAGTCCAACCGAAAGAAATGCTCCCCGTCGTGGACAAGCCAGTTGTTCAGTATCTTGTTGAAGAAATTGTGGCCTCGGGCATCAAGGAAATTATTTTTGTCACAGGTCGCGAAAAGAGAAGCATTGAAGACCATTTTGACATGGCCCCCGGCCTTGAACGAACGCTTGAAGAAAAAGGCAAGCCCGAGCTCGCGAGTCTTGTCCGGAAAATTTCCGACCTCGCCCATTTTTCCTATGTTCGTCAAAAAATATCAAAAGGGGACGGCGACGCCCTTCTTCAAGCTCGTAAGCTCGTCGGAGATGAACCCGTTCTTGTGGTTTTTGGCGATTGTCTTTATGACAGCGTAGTTCCGACATGCAAGCAACTGCTTGACGCTTATGAAAAATTTCAAGCGCCGATTATCGGACTGGCAGAAATTTCTCGTAGCGAGGTTTCAAAGTTTGGCGTGATTGACGGACTGAAACTTGACGACAAAAATTGGCAAATCAAATCCTTTATTGAAAAACCGACAGCCGAAAAAGCGCCGACGACAATTGTGGCGCCCGGCAAGTACATTATAACGCCGAGAGTTTTTGAAGTTTTGGAAGAGCTTGATAAAAGCAAGTCGTTTACAGGCGAGCTTCGCTTGGCCAACGCTTTTGAGACAATGCTTGATCGTGGAGAAAAAATTTACGGCCGAATGTTAGAAGGTCAATGGCTTGATACGGGCGACAAGTTCAATTTTTTGAAAGCCAATATTCATTTTGCGCTCAAGCATTCCGAAATTGGGCCTAAATTGCGAGAGTATATTAAAGATTTGAAATGAGGATTACAAAACTAGGACACTGTTGTCTAATCATTGAAGAAGCTGGCGTACGGATTATGACCGACCCGGGCGTCTATTCCACATTGCAGAATGAAGCGCAAAATATTAATTACATTTTCATCACGCATGAACATTCAGACCACTTCCATTTAGAGTCGCTCAAAATTGTTTTGAAAAATAACCTGCGGGCGAAAATAGTTACCAACAGTGCCGTGGGAAAATTGCTTGACGCGGAAAAAATTCCGTACGAAATTCTTGAACACGGTGACGCGAAAAAATTTGGCGCTGTCAGCGTGGAAGGTTTTGGCGAAAAACACGCCGTCATTTATGAAAATTTTGGACAGGTGGTAAACACGGGCTATTTTTTCGGGAGCCGATTTTTTTACCCCGGCGACGCGTTTTATAATCCAAACAAACAAGTTGAGATTTTAGCTCTTCCAGTCGCCGGGCCGATGGGGTGGGCATCGGCACCTGTAGACGGCCGTGGCTGAAAATTTCCGAGGCGATTGACTACGCAAAATTACTCAAGCCGAAAATCTGTTTTCCCGTCCACGACGGCATGCTTAAATTTCCGGGCCCGAATCACACGGTTCCCCAAAAATTTCTTACCCCAATCGGCATTGAATTCGTGGATATCATGGAAGGCTCAACCCGCGAGTTTTGATTCTCCTTGTCTCGTATTTATTTGGCTTATCATTTTCAGGTCTCGCATGAGTTACTTTATTAAACTAAAGTGGGACTGGAGTATGTGTCTTTGATAGGATGTATACTCGTCTGCTTTAGTCAACTAAAGTAGCTTGTGGATAAGCGCTTGACAAAACATAATCCCTTTTGCTACACTTTAGTA